>ENA-OPYU01000038-OPYU01000038.1-human-gut-metagenome-genome-assembly--contig:-NODE-38-length-44861-cov-7.093464_pt1 | contig 44861 bp, 36 predicted proteins | sample MGYA00242637_ERZ504482 | MGnify/ENA primary metagenome ERZ504482 (study PRJEB26092, sample SAMD00036237) | human gut metagenome | host: Homo sapiens | study: EMG produced TPA metagenomics assembly of... | reverse complement strand
TACGTGTCCACCGTCGGCCTGAATGAGGCGACGATCGCCAAGTACATCAGGGAGCAGGAGTCCCACGACATCGCGCTGGACAAGCTGAGCGTGAAGGAGTACGAGGACCCCTTCAAGAGGGGGTGATGCTGCCGGTTCGACCGGCGCGCCACGGGTCAAGATGCACTAGGCCTGGACGAAGTCCGGGCCCGCGCCTTTAGACGCGAGCCCGGGGCCCGTGGGTTATACCCTAAGAGCAAACCACCCTTTTTAAGGGTGGTTCTGATTTGATAGTGAAAGAGCAAGATCGCGGTCTCTTGGGGAGGAGACATCGATGAAAGCGAATTCGGACAAATCTAAGCAGAGTAATAAAGCGACGCGCCGTGTGCTGGCAGGCGTTTTGTGCGGAGCTTCCGTATTGAGCCTGGTGCTGTCGCTCGTTATGCCCCCGATCTCGCAGGCCATTGCCAACGATGCCGAGGCAGCTTCTACCGAGGAAGCTGTGACGGCGGGTGGTTCCTCAACTGAGTCTACTGATGTAGAAAACACCAAAAACGGGGATACCGAAAACCAGAATAGTGACGATGCCGGGAATGACGCGAGCGAGGACAACGTCGCAGCAGACTCGACTGCTGATGGCGCGGAAGTCAAGGGTGCCGAGCAGCCTGCGGATGACGGTGCTAACGGCGAGGGCGCAATCTCACTTGCTGCAGAGAATGAACCGACTCATGAAATTAGCAGCGGGACGGATCTGAACTCAAAGCTCCTTAACACGAATCTACGCGATGGAAACGGTGCTGCTACTTTTAAGCTAACTGCCGATATTGAGTACGACGATGAGATTCGGCTTGAAGGGGCAAACACCAAGATCACCTTGGACTTAAATGGCTTCAAGATTAAGCACAATAGTGGTGCCAGTCCGTTGTTCGATGTTGCAAATAATGCGACGCTTACGGTCATGGATTCCGGGAAAGCACCGGAGACTGTTGCCGACGGCCAGCAGCTGCAAGATAAGGACGAGCACCTGACACCTGACAATTATGGCAAGACGGCAATAATGTCTTATGACGTTAATGAAGTTCCGGAAGATCTTACCTATTACGTAACCGAATCGACTGCAAGTGGTGTAGGTACCACTGAGAAGATCAAAGAGTACAATGCGACTATTAAGGGTGCAATTGTTGGAGCCACCAAGAACTCCAAGACGAGGCTCATTAACGTTTACCAACATGGCACGTTTAACCTCGAAAGTGGCGCTATTACGCAGAAAAAGGACTGCAACGTCGGCAACCTCATCTATGCCGAGAACGGCTCTACTGTCAACATGAGCGGCGGATACGTTTGCGGCGCTTCTGGCTCGGGTGACGGCGCGGGCATTATGGTATCCAACGAGAAAGGCGGCGCCTCGACCCTTAATCTGACTGGCGGCGTAATTGCCGGCAACAGCGCTCCTAATGGCGGCGGTGTGTATGCTAAAGGCTCCACGGTTACCATAGCTGGTGGCGTAATCTCCGGCAACAGCACGCTTGCTTCTGGTGCCGGTCTCGGCGGCGGCATCATGGCTTCAGGCGGTAGCGTTACCGTTTCTGGTGGCCATATCACGAATAATAGAATGGCTAAATTTTGCGGCCACGATGGCAACGGTGACCATGGCGGCGCTGGGCTTGCTGCCAACTATGGAGCGAAAGTCACTATTTCCGATGGTCAGATTACCGGCAACTACTCCGAGGAAGCCGGCGGCGGTGTTTACGTCACGGATGTCAACCGTAATAACCAATCCCGTACGGGTATGGCGTGGTTGAATATCACGGGAGGAATTATTGCCTCTAACGTGAGCTTCCGATCTGAGGGTGCTGGCATTCGAGTGGGCCAGATGGTTGACGCGATGATTAACGGTACTGAAGATAGTAAAGTCTACATCACAAACAATCACTGCATGTCTCGCTTTGACTGGGGTGGCGGCGGCATCTTTGTTCAGGGAAACTCAGACCAAGGCAAGGAATATACTGCTGGTAGGCTATTCATATATAACTCGTACATTAGCGCCAATGAAGCTGGCGGCTACGGCGGTGGCGTTGCAGTCTGCCCCACGGGCAAGACGTTGGTAACGAACACTGAGGGCACGGCAATCTTTGGCAATTTGTCTGCCGGCGCTGAGTCTGATGGCGAAGATCGTTTTAAAAGCGATTTATAAGTATGCTTACAACTCACAGAACAATACCGGCAATGAAGCTAAACCCCATCTTTCAGGTGGTGGTAGTGGCAAGAATCAAGATAAAGATGCATACAGATCGGAGGTGTTTCGCGATAGGGGTCATGCCGATTTCTTCCTTGCGGCAGCGGCTGGCCATCAGGAACCGCTTGCGGCAGTAATCGGCAAGATGCTCGGCGACGGAGACGCCAAGTATTCTGGAAGCAAAGAACGCAGTGATACCAAAGAACTCAGTGAGCCTATCGATATCCCTGCCAATGGCGGCGTGAAGATTTATCGGAGCGTCGGTCTGTCTTCGGGTGTCACAGCTGGAAGTGATGAAGCGAATAATGCGCGGAAAGCTGCCAGAACCTTCATCATGGGCAACTATTCCTGGGACCATGGCGGTGGCATCATGTCGAACGGCGACCTGTACCTAGGCGTGCCTGCGGATACGTACGTCTACCCGAGCCTTAAGCTCAAGGCGACCAAGAAGCTGAAAGGCCGCGACCTCAAAAAAGAGGAGTTCTCCTTTACGGTGTATCGCAAGAATTCAGACAACCCTTTGGCTGGCACGACATTCAATCGCAACGTTTGCACCGAGGTTGGAACAGCGAAAAATGATGCAAGCGGCAATATCACGTTTGACCTTGGTGAGCAGTTCGCAACGGGTGACACGGGTAACGAAATCACATACTACTTGGTCGAAGATGCCGGCGATGATTCTGACATCACGTACGACTCCAGTGTGTATGAGATTATGGCACGGACCCAGGATAAGCCGACCAAGCTCATGACTGTTCCGAGTAAAAATAATCCGAACGAAGAGAAGGAACTTCTCATCCATAACTACACGATTACAGACGTCAACGGGACCAAGTACGAACTCGATAAGTCTGGGAAGTGGGTTAACAAAAAAACGTGGAGTGTCGCGAAGAATGGCGACGGCTATTATCAAATTATCTGTGAGGACGGTTCGGCGACTTTCACTAACGTATGTACCGCGTACGACTCGACTGGCGTTTGGATCCCTAAGGCGACCAAGGTCGTTAAGGGTGGCGAGATGAAGGAGTTCACGCTCGAGTTTGCGAATAGCGCGGACTTCAAAGATGCCACGACGGTTAAGACCGACCCCAAGGGCGAGATTCTCACCACTGCCGACGGCAAGAAGTCTCAGACCCGGAGCTTCGACGAAATTGAGTACAAACTCGATCAACTCGACAAGCTCAAGACCGACTCTACTGGCCGTGGCGCCTCCAAGACCTTCACGTACTATGTGCGCGAGAAGGACGAACACTTGACCTATCCGCATTACAAGTTTGATCAGTCGGTCTATAGGTTCAAGGTTGTGGCAACGGATAACACCAATGGAAACATCGACTGTGCGGTGACCTACATGAAGGGAACCGTTGACTCCGATGGCAACTGGAAAGCAGACGTCGGTGCCGAAGAACAGAACCTCACCGACACCTCCATCCCCACCTTCATCAACACCTACTCCACCTCTTTGCCCCTTTCTGGTATGTCGGGCATCACACTGACCTACCTTGCCGGCGCGGCGGTGCTTTGCGCTGCTGCGGCCTGGATGCACATTCGTCGCAAGGCGAATGCGAAGGGAGGCGAGCGTCGTGAATAAGAAAGTTTGCTCCTTCCCGATCTTGTTTGCGCTGCTTGCCCTCGTGATCGGCACCTGCGCGGTTGTGTTCCCCGCGTCCGCGCAGGCCGCGCCGACCTCGACCGGTTCCATCACGGTGAGCGGCACCGTGGCGCGCAGCTACGCCGCCTACCAGATCTTTAGCGCCAACGTTATCGACGGCGACAACGACGCCAAGATCGCCACCGACCTTGTCTGGGCAAGCGACGCCGTGCGCGACGCCGTCCTGCCTGTGCTGCACAGCGCCGGCATGCCCAATTCCCAGACCACCGCGCAGGAAGCTGCCGAGTGGCTCAACACCGATTCCCACCTTACGAGCGCGCTGAGCGCACAGCTCGCTCGTTCCCTCCAGAGCTCTGCCGCCGAGTCCGTGCCCCTTAACGCGGGCACGACGGCCGAGCTGCCCTGTGGCTACTGGCTCATCGTCGCCAAAGACGACGCCATCTCCCAGAACGAGGCCGGCACCGCGCCGGTCATGGTCCTGGTCGGCGGCAGCGCCGTCACCGTCAAGCCCAAGGCCGCCACTCCCAAGGTGGCCAAGCATGTGCTGGAGGATAGCACCGCCGCCTGGGCAAGGCCGCCGACGCCACGGTCGGCGACGACCTGTACTGGCGCCTCTCGGCCACGGTCCCGGCGGGGCTCACGGCCTACGACACCTACGCGGTGCAGTTCGTCGATGGCATGGGCGCGGGGCTCGACCCCTCCAAGGTCGCCGCGAGCATGCACGTGTACGTGGCGACGGGAGCGGACGGCGGCTTCGACGCCGTCTCGGCCGACAAGGACGGGCGCGCCGGCACCGAGCCCGCGAAGGACTGGACCGACATCACGGCCCAGTGCAGGGTCTCGGTCGACGGTAAGACCTTCACCGTGCGCACCGGCGACCTCATCGCCGCGCTCGGCGGGGCCGACGCCTTCACCGCGGGTGCCCGCGTGGTCGCCGTGTACAACGCGCCGCTCAACAGCGCATGCAACCACGGCATCGCGAAGGGCAACCCCAACGAGGTCTACCTGCGCTACCCGCGCTCTCCCTTTGCCGATCAGTCCGGCGACGCCGGCTTTACCCACACGCCGAGCGACGACGCGTGCGCCTACACCTGGGATCTCGCGCTCACCAAGCGCGGCAGCGACGGCGACAAGCCGCTTGCCGGGGCGGTCCTGAGCATCACCGACGACCGCGGTCGCACGCTGGCGGCCGACGGCACGTGGGATGCGCAAGGCAAGGCCACCGTCACTACGGGCGAGGACGGCCGCGTGACCGTCTCGGGCGTGGACTCGGGCAAGCTGGAGGTCCGCGAGCTCAAGGCGCCCAAGGGCTACACCGCCTTTGAGGGCACGCGCTCCGTGACGGTTAAGGCCGAGGGCCTGGACGTCGACCAGGTGGCCGCCGCCAAGCCCAAGCTCACCATCACGGCCGAGTCGCCCCTGCGCGCCGACAGCGCGGACGGGTCGACGGGCAGCCTGGAGGCGTCGCTCATCAACACGCCCACCGGCACACCCCCTAGCATTACCACCGGAGGCTTTATGCCCACGACTGGCGATATGGCAATGTACGCCGCGGCCGCCGCGGCGGTCGCCGGAGCCGCGCTCATCGTGGTCGCGCTCCTGGTCAAGCGGGGAGGTGGCAGCCATAAAGAGTAGCTGGCAGCCCCACAGAGAGCGGGGCGAGACGTAGCGAAGTAAATGCTAAGACACAGACAGATGATGACCGATCGAATAAGAACCAACCGGAAAACGGAGGAAAAGAAGATGAGCATGAGCAAGAACATCGCACGTCTGGCAGTAACCGCCGGCCTCACCGCGGCCCTGAGCTTCGGCGGAGTCATGGCACCGGTGACCATGGCGTTTGCTGCGGGCGACCAGGGTAGCATCACGATCAATAAGGTCGACGACGCCAACAAGGACAATACGTTCAAGGCCTATCAGATCTTCAAGGCCAAAGTCGTTGACGAGGAGGGCAATGGCAAGGTTGCTTCCGATATCAAATGGGCAAATGGTACTGTCAGTTCCAAGGTGATCGCTGCTATTCAGGGTTCTGGCGAGTACAAAAAGCTTGTGGAGAAGGATGACGCCAAGACGCTTGACGACAGTGCCACTGCTCAGGTTGTCGCTGAATGGCTTTTTCAAAATGTAACGGGCACTTCTGCCAGCACGGCAACTACTGGCGGTACGCGCGTTGCTTCCGGTAGCGTGTTGAATTCGATTGCTAAAGCTGTGGCTAAAGATGAGACCGCTGTGGGTAGCTCATTTAAGGCGGGCGAGGAGTGGACGCGCCCTGATGATAGCGGAGATGGCTATTACCTGTTCGTGTCTGATGACCTTACGGATTCAGCCAAGCCGAACACTGGCACCTCCCCGATCTTTGCCATCGTTGGCGGTAATTCCGTGGTCGTTACCGAGAAGACCAGCATTCCCACGGTCGAAAAGAAGATTCTCGATGACAATGCTGGTACGGATGCTACCAATGTCGAAGAGAAAAACTGGAAGAATAGCGGTGATGCTTGGATCGGACAGGATATCGACTACAGGCTGACCGGTCACGTTGCGGACAATATTGCCTCGTACGATACCTATTACTATGAATTCCAAGATACGTTGAGTAAGGGTCTTAAGGTTGTAAAGAACTCCGATGGCTCGCTGAACGGTTTGCATGTCTATATCGTTAACAATGGTACAAAGAACGAGGTTAAATTCGATAAAGCCAGCGGTTACGATGTGGCCGTGACTGACGATGCGACTACTGGAACTGAACTCCTTAAGGTTTCTTTCGATAACCTTAAAGCGGTTCAGAGTGCTAAGGGAAACCCGATTAGTGTCGATGCTGCTTCTACGGTGGTCGTGACCTACAAAGCTCAGCTCACCAGCGATGCCGAATACACGGCCACCGGCAACACCAATGAGGTCAAGCTTGTCTATTCCAACAATCCCATGACTAATGATAAGGGCACTTCTGAGTCGGACAAGGTCACTGACTACGTCTTTGGCCTCGATGTCACTAAGACCGCTTCGGATGATTTACATAAAAAGCTCGTTGCCGGCTTTAAGGTCAAAATGATCAAGGAGGGTACCACTCCTGTTACTGGCGATGAATGGCTGACGGAGACTGGTGGACTCACTAGCAATTCAGGCGAAGCTGGAGTGTTTAGGACTAACGAGACTACCAGTAAGGTCTTTATCCCTGGTCTTGTTGCAGGTGAGTACGAGATTACGGAGTGTGAGACGCCCGCGGGTTATAACTCCATCAGCTTTACCATTACGGTGACGCCTACGTACGACAAGGCGACTGGCAAACTGACAAAACTTACCGTAAAAGACAGTTCTGATATGGTCACTTCTGAGTTCGATAAAAATGTTGATTCGACCATGATTCCTGTCACCATCCAGAACAAGAAGGGCTCCGGCCTCCCGCTGACCGGTCTCAATGGTGTGACCTTCACTTGGATCGCTGGTGGCGCGGTGCTGTGCATCGGCGTGGCTCACCTCATCCGCAGCCGTAAGCAGGCTGAGGAGTCCGAGCAGGAGTAACGCTCATTCAACCATCCCTTTGGCGGGTGGGATGTGATGGCCATGAGACTTGCGGACACTTTTCTCGTTCATCCACGTTCTTGCTTTGCCATTCTCTTTTCGGGGCAGACTCCGCGCTGGAGTCTGCCCCGTTTTTTTGGGATAACGCAGCCAGCCTCCACCGTCCGATGCGGGTACGTTCGTCATCGCGTTTCTTGACTCGTATGAGGTTCGGATTAAGGTCCGTAGGCGCACGCGCGGTGCGGACGGTAGAAGGCAGTTGCGCCGCAAGCGCAAATAAGAATGCCCGGGGGTCGGATCCCGGGCATTTAACAAAACCAGAAAACTAAGCCGCCCGCGCTCCTAAGTACTTACGCGGGGTGCGTCGTTTTCTATTGACATTGTATCCCGAATCGCCCCGCCGATCCGGGACATTTTGAAAACTCAAATATGGGCTTAGGCGCGAACGGAATCTCGTTAATTCCGAAAATTATGTATAATTCCAATATAAACTGGAATCGAACGAAAATAATGGAAATGAACGAAGCGCTAATCTACTTACAAGAAGCACTAGGCCTCTCCGCCAAGACCAAAACTTGGCCTGGATCCGCACGCTTGCCGCTGCATCTTCGGGCGATCGAGGTCCGCGCTGTTGACACAAACGGTTTTTCGTTTTTGCTTGCAAGTTTGCCTACTGGCGTCGGGCTTCCCGAGGCTAAGAGGGTCTATAGTCAGCTAGCCTTGCGCGCGGAGACTCCTGTTGTCGTTTCGTTTCCTGATGCCGATGCACGTCAGCGCAAAGCATTGGTTGCACAAGGGATTCCGTTTGTTTGCCCCGGTAGACAGGCTTTTCTTCCATTTATGGGCACAGCTTGCACGGAGAGGGGCGGTGCCCGGTTTCGCAATCACGCGACCAAGATGTCACCCAACGCACAGGCTGCCGCAATCTGGGGAGCAGCCCAGGAGCCATATCGTCCCTATGACCTTTGTCGTGCGCTTGGGATCTCGGCAAGCCGCGCGAGTGAGGCCATAACCGAGCTTGTTGACAGGGGGCTCGCGAGACGCGAGCGTCGCGAGCGACGTGTCTTCGTGTTCCCTGTTGCCGTTGATCTTCTGCTCAGCGAGCACATGGCAGAGCTCTCCTCGCCTGTCTCGAAGGTCTTTTTTGCAAGGAAGACGCAGCAGATCGACTATCTTGTTGACGCCGGGGAGACGGCGCTCGCTGCGCGTTCGATGCTCGCTGCGCCGGGCATGGAACAAAAGGCCGTCTTAAGAAGTGCATGGCGTCAACTGAGCGACCTCGAAGTCGCAGATGGTGAGTTGCCGGATAACGAAACGGCGATGATCCAAGTGTGGCGCTATGCGCCCGTGTTCGCCGACTCCTCCCGTGTCGACAACATTTCGCTTGCGCTATCTTTGGCGGCAATCGACGATGAGCGAATTCAGCTCGAAGTCGATCGCATGTTTGGAAAGGAATATCCATGGCAAGAAGCGCTGTAGAGGGTCTCCAAGGATTCGAACCGTAGGCGGTGCTTCGGTCCTAGCTGCGTTGTCCGGCGTGGAAGCTCGCTAATCGGCTATTATTTGTTTAGACAACTTGAGTTGTAGAGGAGTGACCGGCGATGGTGCAGGGCGCCAAACATATGAAGAGCAATACCGCCGCGGACAACGGCGGCTCAAGCCCTCAGCCCAAACCTCAACCAAAGCCCAAGCGTCGTCGCAAGCGACTGTCGCGCTGGGCCGACCGGCTCATCACCATCGTCATCATCCTTATCGGCGTGGGCCTTATGACCTGGCCGTGGATCTTGGACCGGCTCGAGGCCTCGGGCGTGTTCAACCAGATCAGCACCGTGTCCAGCACCGTGGACGCGCTATCTGCCGAGGAGCGCGAGCGCATCCTGCTCCAGGCGCGCTCCTTTAACGAGCAGCTGGCGGGCGAGGCCACCGAGCTTCCCGCCGATCAGATCGAGCCCTACGCTCAGCAGCTCATCTTTGACCGCGACCCCATGATGAGCTGGGTCGAGATCCCCTCCATCGACGTGAGCATGCCTATCTACCACGGCACGAGCGAAGAAGTCCTTATGGCGGGCGTCGGCCACCTGGAGGGCACGAGCCTGCCGGTGGGCGGCACCTCGACGCATTGCGTGCTCACCGCGCACTCGGGCATGCGCAACCTGAGCATGTTCGACGACATTCACTCGCTGGAGCCTGGCGACCTGGTGCTGCTGCACACCATGAACAAGACGCTCGCCTACAAGATGGTGGACTCCGAGGTGGTCCTGCCCGAGGAGATGGAGTCGCTGGCCATCGAGCCCGGCGCCGACAAGGTGACGCTCGTCACCTGCACGCCCTACGGCGTGAACGACCATCGCCTGCTGGTGCACTGCGTGCGCACCAAGTACAGCAAAAAGGACGTCGACAAGCAAAAGTCGCTGGCCGGACGCCACTGGGGCAAGCGCGAGTTTGCCGTGCTCATTGTGGTCGTAGCCATTGTGCTGTTGCTGCTGGACATCGTGATCCACGCGGTCCGCAGGCGCCGCAAGGCCAAGGCCTCGGCATAAGACATTCTTCAGAACCACCACAATGGGGACAGGCACCTTTGTGGTGGTCGGGACTTCCAAGCCATCACAACATTCGATGAAAATCTCGATTTTGACGAAAAGCGTCGAATGTTGTGATGCTTTTCGTTTCGGACGGGATGCTTTTCGTTGTGGGCGGGACGGTTTTCGTTGTGGGCAGTACGGCTTTCGCTATGGACGGTGCGGTTTCGCTGTAGAACCGCCGGCCCGCCGCCTGCCAGCCCGCCGTCCTCGTTACGTTTTCGCTGCATTTAGGTAAAGCACCTGCTCCAAGCGGCGTTGCCTTGTATACTAGAGCGGTTTATCTGTTATGCGGAAGGGAGCGCCTATGGCACTCAGCGAGAAAGACGTGCGCGGCATCGCCGAGTACGCAAAGATCGCACTGACCGATGACGAGCTCACCCAGATGACGTCCTACCTGAACGACGCCGTCCAGATGCTCGAGCCCGTCTTGCAATATGACTTGCCCGACGTGGAGCCCACGTTCCATCCCATCGGAAGCCTGTCCAACGTGATGGGCGATGACCTGCGCGAGCCCGAGCGCGACCTGCCGCTCGACGTTGCGCTCGAGAACGCCGGCAGCGCGCGCGACCGCTACTTCCGCGTGCCGTCCATTTTGGGAGAGGGGAGAGCGAGTAATGGCGCTAAGCTTCGATTCCCTTACCGCCGCCCAGATCGCCGCGGGCGTTGCCGCCGGCGACTTTACCGCTACCGAGGTGGCCCAGGCCTCCCTTGCCGCCATCGAGGCGCGCGAGGGCGGGGTCCAGGCATTCCTGCAGGTGGCGCCCGAGCTTGCGCTCGAGGCCGCCGCGCGTGTGGATGCCGACCGCGCCGCAGGCAAGCCGCTGCCCCCGCTTGCGGGCGTGCCGCTGGCCATCAAAGACAACATGAACCTCGTGGGCACGCGCACCACTTGCGCTTCCCGCATGCTCGAGAACTACCAGAGCGTCTACACCGCCACCTGCGTCCAGCGCATGCTCGATGCCGGCTGCCTGCCCATGGGCAAGGCCAACATGGACGAGTTTGCCTTTGGCAGCTCCACCGAGAGCTCGGCGTTCCACCGCACCAACAATCCCTGGGATACCGAGCGCGTGCCCGGCGGCTCTTCGGGCGGCTCCGCTGCAGCCGTCGCCGCAGGCGAGGTCGCGCTCTCGCTGGGCTCGGACACCGGCGGCTCCATTCGCCAGCCGGCGTCGCTGTGCGGCGTGGTGGGCTTTAAGCCCACGTATGGCGCCGTGAGCCGTTACGGCGTGGTCGCCTTTGGCTCGTCGCTCGACCAGGTGGGCCCCTTTGGCCGTACGGTCGAGGATGTCGCGCTGGCCATGAACGCGCTTACCGGCGCGGGCCGCGATCCGTACGACTGCACCAGCCAGGATTGCGCCGTCGACTTTACCGATCACCTCAACGACAGCATCGAGGGTAAGCGCGTGGGCATCATTCCCGCGTTTATGGAGGCCGAGGGCCTGACGCCCGAGGTCAAGACTGCTGTCCAGCACGCCGCCCAGGAGCTGCAGAACCAGGGTGCCGAGCTGGTCGAGGTCGACCTGCCGCACCTGGACGCCGCCATCGCCGCCTACTACGTCATCGGCCCGGCCGAGGCGTTCTCCAACCTGGCCCGCTTCGACGGCATTCGCTACGGCTATCAGGAGGAGGGCTGCGCCAACCTGTCCGACCAGAGCTCGCTCTCGCGCGCCCATGGCTTTGGCGCCGAGGCCAAGCGCCGTCAGATGCTCGGCGCTTACCTGCTGAGCTCGGGCGTGTACGACAAGTACTACTACGCCGCGCAGAAGGCCCGCACGCTCATCACGCAGGACTACGACGCCGCGTATGCCAAGGTGGACACCATCCTCATGCCCGCCTCGCCGCGCACGGCCTTTAAGTTTGGCGAGATCAGCGACCCCACGCAGATGTACCTTTCGGACCTGTACACCATCTCGCTCAACATCTGCGGCAACGGTGGTATCTCGGTGCCGCTGGGCCTGGGCGAGGATACTCAGCTGCCCGTTTCTGCCCAGCTGGTGGGTCCGGCCTTTAAGGACCGTCAGTTGCTCACGTTTGCCCGCGCCCTGGAGCGCGGCTTTGCCGATGCCGCCACGGGTGCGCCTGCGCTTTCCGTCGCGCCCGATTTTGCCGGGAAGGGAGGCGAGCTGTAATGAAGGAGCTTTCCGAGGTTCTGCAGGATTGGGAGGCCGTGATCGGCCTGGAGATCCATACCGAGCTCACCGCACTCGACACCAAGATGTTCTGCAACTGCAAGCTCAGCCACGATGACGAGCCCAACGCCAACGTGTGCCCGGTGTGCCTGGGCCTGCCCGGTGCGCTGCCGGTGCCCAACAAGCGCGCCATCGAGAGCATCGTCAAGGCCGGCCTCGCCACCAACTGCGAGATCCAGCGCCACTCGATGTTCTACCGCAAGCACTACTTCTATCCCGATATGGCCAAGAACTTTCAGACCACGCAGGGTCCGGTCGCCTTTGCCATGTACGGTCACCTGGATCTGGACGTGACCGGTCGCGGTGCCGCCGAGCGCCCCGACTGCGCGTTTGGCGAGGCCGAGGCCCAGAGCCTGGCGAGCGCCTCGGCCAACGCCGAGGGACTGTCCACGTCCATGACGTCGACCATGCGCGAGGGCAACCAGCGCGCCGGCCACCTGGCCAGCTACGATGCGTCCAACCTGCAGATGCCCGAGCGCCGCGAGGACGGTTCCTACACGGTGCCCATCCGCATCCTGCGCATCCACATGGAGGAGGACGCCGCCAAGATGGTCCACGTGGGCGGTGCCGAGGGCCGCATCACCGCCGCGGCTGAGTCGCTCGTCGACTACAACCGCTGCGGCACGCCTTTGATTGAGCTCGTGACCGAGCCCGATTTGCGCACGCCCGAGGAGGCCCGCCTGTTTATGGAGAAGCTCCGTCGCATCTTTGTGACGCTGGGCATTTCGGACTGCTCCATGGAGAAGGGTTCCATGCGCTGCGACGGCAACGTGTCGCTGCGCCGTCGCGGCGAGACCAAGCTGGGCACCAAGACCGAGCTCAAGAACCTCAACTCGTTTAAGAGCTTGCATGACGGCCTTGCTTACGAGATTTGCCGCCAGGCCGAGGTGCTTGAGGAGGGCGGCATTATCTACCAGGAGACCCGTCACTGGGAGCCCAGCCGCAAGCGTACCGTGGTCATGCGTGTGAAGGAGACGGCCGACGACTATCGCCTGTTCCCCGATCCCGACCTGGCGCCGTTCGATCTGGACGACGAGTTTATCGACCGCTGCCGAGGCGAAATTCCCGAACTGCCCGATGCCAAGCGCGCCCGTTTTGAGGCCGACTTTGGTATTAAGGCGGCCGATGCCGAGCAGATCGCCGGCGACCCCGAGTTTGCTGACTTCTTTGAGGCCGCTGCTGCCGGTATGGCTGGCAAGGAGGCCCAGACGGTCGCAAACCTGCTGGTGAACGAGATGATCGCCTACCTTAAGGGCGCGGGTGTCTCGCTCACCGAGTCCGGCATTGCGCCGGCCCAGGTGGCAGCGCTGGCCAAGCTGCTGGCGACCGATGCCATCAGCTCCAACCAAGCGCACGAGGTCTTTGAGGCCATGGCCCAGACCGGCGACGACCCCAACAAGATCGTCGACGAGCGCGGTATGCGTCAGGTGAGCGATGCCGGCGCGCTGCAGCCGATCGTGGACGAGGTGCTGGCTAACTGTGCCGATCAGGCGCAGCAGTATCGTGACGGCAACCAGAAGGTCATCGGCTTTTTGGTGGGCCAGTGCATGAAGGCGAGCCGCGGCAAGGGCAACCCGAAGCTCTTCAACGAGTTGCTGAGAACGTCGCTCTCGTAAGCGGAAACCCGGGAGCCCCGGCAGGGCGGGTGCTTCCTCAAAATTTCGAACAGTCCTGCGCAAGACGAAGGCCACATTAAGTGGCCTTCTTTGCGTGCGGAACTCATTTTGAGCAAACACCCGCCCTGCCGGGGCTCCCGGGTTCTGCAACGACTCGGCCGTTCGGGTCAGGTAGGCTGATAGGAAAGATGGTGGCGGAGGCGCAAAATGCGCCCCCGCCTTTTCAATGTGATGAAAGTGTGGCGAAATGAGCTTAAAACTTCCGTAAATGTGATAAATGTCACGTTTTACCTAGGGTAAAATGTGGGAAATATCACGTTTACGGAAGTTTCTTTGCGGGAGGTTCGGTCATGCAGCGAGATATCATTGCCAAGCTTAACGCTTGGAAAGCGTCAGAATATCGTAAGCCGCTTATCCTTAAGGGGGCGCGCCAGGTTGGAAAGACGTGGGCGCTTAAGGAGTTCGGCCGAACCTCGTACCTCAATTTTGTGTATCTGACGCTCGAGGAGCCGTCACCTGGGGTACAGAGCGAGTACGCTCAGTTTTTCGAAGGTACGCGCGATCCTCGACGGATCATCTCAAATCTTTCCCTGGCACTTGGACAGCCTATCGAGCCCGGCGAAACGCTGCTTATTATTGATGAGATCCAGGATTGTCCTTCTGCAGTCGGCGCCCTTAAATACTTCTGTGACGAGGCCCCCAGAGTATCACGTCGCATGCGCAGGGTCTTTGTTGGGCGTTCGCTTGTCCCGTGAGACCAGCGCTTTTCCGGTGGGAAAGGTCGAGTTCATGGAGATGCGCCCCATGAGCTTTTCCGAGTTTCTGAAAGCCGAGGGCGCTGCAAACTACGACGAATACCTTGGCGGCCTTGATCAGATCGAGACAGTGCCCGATTTCTTCCATGTCCGTCTCGTCGAGCATCTTCGTCGTTATTTTGCATGCGGCGGCATGCCAGAGGCTCTTGGCCGGTGGGTGGAGACGGGCGATATCGTTCAGGTCGATAAGGTGTTGTCTGATCTCTTGGATTCCTACGAGCGCGATTTTGCCAAGCATGGTGGCCGTGCGCAGTTCGCCAAGCTTTCGCAAATATGGAACTCGATTCCAGCTCAGTTGGCGCGCGAGAACAAAAAGTTCGTTTGGGGTGCGGTGCGCGAGGGGGCTCGTGCTCGAGAATACGAGGATGCTCTGGAATGGCTTGCCGATGCTGGGCTCATCACGGCGGTTCGCCTTAATGCTGCCGGTGGTGTGCCGCTCTCTGCGTACGATGACCTCAAGGCATTTAAAGTCTACTGTCTTGATGTCGGCTTGCTGCGCCGCATGGCAAGGCTGGATGCGTCCGCTTTTGCCATCTCGGATGCGCTATTTTCGGAGTTCAAAGGTTCGTTCGCCGAGAACTATGTGCTTCAGGCATTACTTTCACAGTTAGATGCTGCTCCGCGTTATTGGACAAACGAGAAGCCGAAGCACGAAGTCGATTTTTTGATTCAAGTCGGAAACGAAATCGTTCCCGTCGAGGTCAAATCGGGAGAGATCGTTCATTCCAAGAGCCTTAAGTACTATGCCGACAAGCATGCGGAGACGACTCCATTGAGGGTCCGCTACTCACTTAAGAACCTAAAGCTCGATGACGGGGTGCTCAACATTCCGTTGTATTTGGCTGATCGATCTGTCCCTCTTATCAAAAAGGCGCTTGATCGTGCACATCTTGACGTTTAGATTCTGGGTGAGCTGACAGGCGGCGGCTAATTAATCGCTCCGTTACGGCCAGGGAGCTTGGGCCTTAGCGATGCTTGTTTCGCCAGGTGGTGGGGGGTGGTGCCGGTGTGTTGCTTGAAGGCTTGGGCGAAGGCGGCCTGCTGAGGGTAGCCTAGACGCTCTGCCACCTGCGCTATCGTGAGCGAGCTGTCTGCCAAAAGGTCCTGTGCTCGCTCCATACGGCGTCTGCGAATGTAGGCACCCAGGGACTCGTCAGTTTGGGCCTTAAAGGTGGCGCATAGCTTGGAGCGGCTTGTGTAGAGCCTCTCGGCCACCTCGTTGATACCCACACGCCTGCCTTTGTCGAGCGCGCGCTCAATCATTGCCGTTGCTTCTTCGGCAATGGTTATGCTGACGCGTGTGTCTGCCGCTTGCTGCGCTTGCCTGTGGGCCGCGCGTGAGCATGCGAGTTCGGCGACCATAGCCTCCACGATGCCTCGCATATAGACATGCCCGCCTACGGCGCGAGCGCGGTCCTCGTTGATTCGGTGTAGTGTGTGGCAGATGGCAGACGCTGCCTCCTCGTGCCATGACTCGGCAAACGCCTCAAAGACCCCCGCGAACTCGGCGGGATAGCGATGCTCCAGCTCGTCAAAATAACCGGGCAAAAAGAGGACCGACCGCGAGTGGTAGAGCTGCCCTGCAAACAGCGGGCTTAGCTCCTCACCGCAGCTATCTTGGACAAAGCTGCAGATCGCGCTGTTTGGCCACGGTCCATGCAGCGGCTTGAGGTTCGCAGGCGTTATGCCGGCTTCGGGCATGCACATGAGCGTGGGCGCGCTGACCTCGCTCACGCACGCGTACGGTTCGGGCGTGTATTCGGCTAGGTGCATGTTGTGCATCGGGGTAATGAAATGCTCCATGACGATGCAGGTGGGGGGAAAGGGGCATGATCCATGCGCGTCCGTGCGCCCGATCGTTTGCCACCTCGCCGGTAAAGACAGCGCCCTTGCCGGAGAACTCCAAGCCAAACTGCTCAAACTGCGGTGCGTAGAGCTCGGTTATATCGGTTGCCGCCCGCCGCATTTTCAAAAGCGTCCCCTTCATTTGCGAAAACGTCCACGCCTGGCCCAATTGTGTGCCTTGGCTAACACGCCCATGATAAGTTTCTTACGGTTAACTCTCAAGCCGTTAGAAAGGAATCTCATGGCAAAGGGATCAAAAAAGGAAGGCGGCGGCATCGGCGAGCTGCTTGCATATGCCGGTGACCATAAATTCCTAACGTATTTGGGCATGGCCCTCTCGGCGTTCTCGCAGCTGTTGAGCTTTGGCCCGTACGTGTGCATCTGGCTTGTTGCGCGAGACCTGATCGCTGCGGCGCCTAACTGGAGCGAGGCCGCCGACATCGCGATGTATGGTTGGTGGGCTGTCGGTTTTGCCCTGGCAAGCATCGTGGTCTATTTCGTGGGACTCATGTGCACGCACCTGTCCGCGTTTCGCTGCGCATCCAATATCCGCAAGACCACGAGCGAGCATCTGCTTAAGCTGCCGCTCGGCTACTTTGACACGCACGCCACCGGTGAGCTGCGCCGTATCGTAGACGGATGCGCCGCCTCCACCGAGACCCTGCTCGCGCACATGCTGCCCGATATCGCCGGCGCCACCGCCATGGTCGTGGGCCTGCTCGTGCTGCTTTTCGCCCTCGATTGGCGTTTGGGCGCGGCATGCTTAATCTCGGTCGTCGTTTCGTTTTGCGCCATGGCCACCATGATGAGCGGCAAGGGCGCCGAGTTTATGAAGGCCTACATGGGCGCGCTGGTCAAGATGAACAAGACCGGCACCGAATACGTACGCGGCATCCCCGTGGTCAAGGTATTCCAGCAGACGGTCTACTCCTTTAAGGCTTTCCACGATGCGATCGCCGAATACGCCGACATGGCGCAAAACTATGCGGGTACGTTTTGCCGAGGTCCGCAGGTGCTCAACCTTACCGCGCTCAACGGCCTTGTGGCATTCCTTTTGCCCGTGGCGCTACTGTTGGCACCGGGCGAGACGGACTTCGCGCACTTTATGGTCAACTTTACGTTTTACGCAATCTTTTCGGCCGTGGTGCCGACGGCCATGACCAAGCTTATGTTTGTGGGCGAGGCGTCTCAGATGAGTGCGGATTCGCTGGCTCGCATCCGAAGCGTTATGGATTCCAAGCGGCTCTCCGTGCCTGCCCAGCCCAAGCACCCTGCTGGCAGCGATGTGCGCTTTGAGGACGTGAGCTTTACCTACGAGGGTGCCGAAGCGCCTGCCGTCGATCATGTGAGCTTTAGCGTTCCCGCAGGCAGCACCCTTGCGTTGGTTGGTCCCTCGGGCGGCGGTAAGTCGACCTGCGCAAGCCTGATCCCGCGTTTTTGGGATGTTTCCTCGGGTCGTGTGCTCGTGGGCGGCGTAGACGTTCGCGACATGGATCCGCACGAGCTCATGGACCAGGTCGCCTTTGTGTTTCAGACCAACCAGCTGTTCCGCCAAACACTTGCCGATAACGTGCGCGCCTCCAAGCCTGGGGCCACTGACGACGAAGTGCGCGCGGCCCTCTCCGCGGCCCAGTGCGACGATATCGTGGCCAAGCTCCCGCAGGGCATCAATACCATGCTCGGCGCCGGCGGGGCGTACCTTTCGGGCGGCGAGGTCCAGCGTGTGGCGCTCGCCCGCGCAATCCTTAAGGACGCGCCAATCGTGGTGCTCGACGAGGCCACGGCGTTTGCCGACCCCGAGAACGAAGCGCTCATCCAGCGCGCCTTTAGCAAGCTGGCGGCGGGTCGCACGGTCATTATGATCGCGCATCGGCTTTCGACCGTGGTGGGGGCCGACAAGATCGTGGTGCTCAACCAAGGAGGCGTGCAGGAGGCTGGCACCCATGCCGAGCTACTGTCCCAAAACGGTCTATACGCCAAGATGTGGGCCGAATACGAACAGGCCGCGAGCTGGAAAATCACTGCGGCGACCGCGGATGCCGCCGTCACGAAGGGGGGCGAGGCCTAAATGTTCACCTCATTCCAAAAGAAGTATTTCCTATCCGATAAAGGTGTCGCCGGCGTAAAACGTGGCATTTTCTGGACCACACTCACTAATCTCATTACCATGGCCGGCATGGGTTTTTTATTCCTGGTTATGGCCGGCTTTGTCGAGCATCTCGCCAGCGGGGCTGACCTGCCGGATGCCCTGCCGATCGTGGGCGGCCTCCTGGTCTTTTTCGTGTTGCTCTTTGCCTCTAACTGGCAGCAGTATTACTACACCTACTGCATCTTTTACGAGGAGTGCGGCAAGCAGCGTATGGAGATCGCCGAGCGCTTGCGCAAACTGCCGCTGTCGTTTTTTGGTCGTCGTGATCTGGCCGATTTAACCGAGACCATCATGGGTGACGTCCAGGCCATGGAGCACGCTTACAGCCACGTGCTGGGAGAGCTTTGGGGTGCCATCATCGCAAGCGCCATTGTGTTCGTGGCGTCGCTGCTCTTTTGCTGGCAGCTGGCGATCGCGGCGTTTTGGAGCGTTCCCGTGGCCTTTGCCGTGCTGTATCTAACACGCGGGCCCATGACCCCGGTGTTCGATCTCGTGCGCGCCGAGAAGGTCAAGGTTACCGAGGCGATTCAAGAGACGCTCGACTGCGTTCGCGAGATTCGCGCCACCAACCAGGAGGCCCATTATCTTGAGGGGCTCAACGCCGTAATCGATGCCGAGGAGCGCGAGACCACCAAGGGCGAGCTCGCTAACGGGCTTTTGGTCAACTCCGCCTTTGCCATCCTGCGTCTGGGCATTGCCACCACGCTGGTCGCGGGTGCCGCGATGGTCGCCTCCGGGCAGGTCGACTTTTTGGTGATGTTTGCCTTCCTGCTTATGGTGAGCCGTATCTATGCGCCCTTTGACCAGGCGTTGATGCTGGTGTCCGAGCTGTTTGCCGCCGAGTCGTCTGCCAAGCGCATGCGTTCCATCATGGAAGAGCCTGTGGCGCGGGGCAGCGAGAAATTTGAGCCCGTGGGCCACGATGTGGTGTTCGATCATGTGGCATTTGGCTATGGTGCGGGCGAGGACGGACGCGCCGGCGAGAAAGTTCTTACCGATGTGAGCTTTACCGCCAAGGAAGGCGAGGTCACGGCGCTGGTCGGTCCTTCGGGTTCCGGTAAGTCTACGGTGAGCCGCCTGGCCGCGCGCTTTTGGGATGCTACCGAAGGCACGGTCACCGTGGGCGGCGTGGATGTTGCGGGCGTTGATCCCGAGGTGCTGCTGCGAGACTACGCCATTGTGTTCCAAGACGTGCTGCTCTTTGACGACACGGTGATGGGAAACATCCGCCTCGGGCGTCGTGATGCCACCGATGAGGAAGTGCTTGCGGCCGCGCGTGCCGCTAACTGCGACGAGTTTGTGAGCCGTATGCCGCAGGGCTACGACACCATGATCGGTGAGAACGGCTCCAAGCTGTCCGGCGGCGAGCGCCAGCGCATCTCTATCGCCCGTGCGCTGCTCAAAGACGCGCCTATCGTGCTGTTGGACGAGGCGACGGCGAGCTTGGATGTGGAGAACGAGACCGTGGTACAGCAGGCGCTCTCCCGTCTGCTTGCAGGCAAGACGGTTATCGTGATTGCGCATCGCATGCGTACGGTGGAAAATGCCGACAAGATCGTTGTGCTCAAGGATGGCGTGGTTGCTGAACAGGGCACCCCGGCGCAGCTCAAGGCAGCAGGCGGAGAATTCGCCCGCATGGTTGCGCTGCAAAAGGAAGCGGCTGCCTGGCAGCTGTAGGAATATGACAAAGGGACTGTCCCTTGTCATATTGAGTTCACCCCCATAGTTTCCAAAAAGTTAGCCATTGTTGACCAAATAGTTATACTAAACTGTTCTCAAAAGCGTGCTCGAGCAAACTAATGAACTCGGGTGCTAAGGCACCATGCCGCGCTTGTACGGCAAAAGGGAGAAGCAACATGAAGAAGTCGACGTTTAACACCCTGCTTGTCGGTGGCGGTTTTCTGCTTGGTACGGCCGGCATCAAGCTGCTCACCAGCGCTCCGGTAAAGAACGCCTGTGTGCAGGGCATCGCGTGCGGTATGCGCGTCAAGAACTGCTACCAGGACATGGTCGAGCAGGCCAAGGCCAATGTCGATGACATGGTTGCCGAGGCTGCCTACATCACCCAGAGCGAGGCCGCTGCTGACGAGGCAGCCGAGTAACGCTCTCAGGCACAAACTATGAGATTCTCGATTATTAGCGAGATCCCCGGCAGGACCCGTCTTCAATTGGCGGGTCCTGTGCCAGAGAGCGATCTCGATGCACTTCTTAAGCTTGGCGGCGACATCGATGGCGTGCACAAGGTGCGCGTGTATGGCCGCATTGGCCAGATGGCGCTGGAGTACGATGAGCCGCGCCGCGCAAGCGTGCTCGACGCCCTAGGCGCACTCGATGCTCAAGCTATCGCCGATGCCAAGTCGGGCTACGTGATGCAACTCGAGCCACGCAAGCACAAGCTCGTCATGGATCTTGCCACACTTATCGGCGCCCACTACGCGCGCCGCTGGTTCTTGCCGACGCCTCTGCGTGCGGTGTTTGTCGTGGCCGGTTACATGGCCTTTTTGCGCGCCGCCCTCCGTGAGCTCGCGCAGCCGCGCCTGACCGTTCCCGTGCTCGACGCTTCGGCCATCGGCATTTCGTTCGTCAAGCGTGATGTCGACACCGCGGGGCAGACGATGTTCCTGCTCAACGTGGGCGAGCTGCTCGAGGACTACACGCGCGCCATGAGCGAAAACGAGCTCATCAACTCGCTGCTCGATGTGCCCGACAAGGCGCAAAAAGTCGTCGGCGACACCGAGGTAAGCGTTGCCGCCACCGAGCTTGAGCCCGGCGACTTGGTAGCCGTGCGCACCGGCATGTCCATCTGCATTGACGGCGTGGTCGAGCAGGGGAGCGCCATGGTTAACCAGGCGACCCTGACCGGGGAACCGCTTGCCGTTGAGCGCAGCGCGGGCGACGACGTGTTCGCCGGAACCGTCGTGGAAGACGGCAGCATCTTGGTGCGCGTGCGCGCCAATACGGCTCAGACCAAGCTCCGCTCGATCGTCTCGCTCGTGCAGACGGCCGACTCGCTCAAGTCCGAGGGCCAGTCGCACATGGAAGACCTCGCCAACAAGATTGTTCCGTGGAACTTCCTGCTCGCGGGTCTGGTCGCACTCACCACCCGCAGCCTCATCAAGACCTCAGCGGCACTGATGGTTGACTACTCGTGTGCACTTAAGCTCACGGGCTCCGTCGCCGTCATGACCGCTATGAGCGATGCTGCCAAGATGGGCGTCATGGTCAAGGGTGCGAAGTACTTTGAGTCGTTTGCCAAGGCCGACACTATTGTGTTTGATAAGACCGGCACGCTCACCGAGGCCCAGCCGCGTCTTGCCTGCGTACTCACCACCGATGGTTGGAGCGAGGACGAGATCCTGCGCCTTTCCGCTTGCTTGGAGGAGCATTTCCCGCATCCGGTGGCGCGTGCCGTGGTCAACGCTGCTCACGAGCGTGGGCTCGAGCACCGCGAGCGCCATGCTGCCGTCGAGTACATCGTGGCGCATGGTATTGCTTCGTCCATTGAGGGGCGTCGCGCAATTATTGGCTCGGCACACTTTGTGTTTGAGGACGAGGGCGCGCAGCTCGAGTCCGACATTAAGGAGCAAATCGAGTCCCAGATGCAGGGCCTGTCGCCGCTGTATCTGGCAGTCGACGGCGCTGTCGTGGGCGTGCTCGGTATCGAGGACCCGCTTAAGCCCGGGGTCCGCGAGGCCATCGCCGACTTGCACGCGTTGGGCGTTAAGCACGTGGTCATGCTCACGGGCGACTCGGAGCGTACGGCCGAGCGCATTGCTCGCGAGGCAGGCGTCGACGAGTTTAAGGCCGAGCTGCTGCCCGAGGACAAGTACGCCTATGTGGAGCGCATTAAGGGCGAGGGGCGCCACGTTGCCATGGTGGGCGACGGCGTCAACGATTCGCCGGCGCTCGGTTTGGCCGACGTGGGCCTGGCCATGGGTGGCGGAAGCGACATCGCCAAGGAGGTCGCCGATATCATCCTGACCGATACGGATCTGGCCGCAATCGTGCGCCTGCGCCGCATGAGTCAGGGCCTCATTGATCGTCTGACGAGCTCCTACTCTAAGGTGATGCTCACTAACTCGGCGCTGTTGGCATTGGGTATTACCGGCATGATCACTCCGCAGACGTCGTCACTGCTGCACAACGGCTCAACGATCGCCTACAGCCTGAGCAACGCGAAGGCCTACCTGCGTTAGCAGACGTGTTCGCCCACGTTATCTGGCCTGCGCCCAGACGGCATTTGTGTCGTCTGGGCGCAGGCCTTTTGCGTTTGACCATGTGCTAGCTTCTCTATATAGTGTTGCTAGCAGGGCTAGCAATTGAAGGGAGCGGGATCGACGTGGGTGCTGTTAGCGGCATGGCGCAGGTGAACGTTCGCGTGGATCGCCAGGTCAAGAACCGTGCCGAGGAGGCGCTGCGGCTTTCGGGCGGGTCACTGCCCGAGCTCATCAAAAAAGGTGGTGGCAAAGGTTGCGCAGGGCGGCGAGAAGTGCGAGGAAGTGCTTGCGGCCGTCGACGACCGGCGGCAATCCGTCGCGCACGATACTCCGTTCGCCGCATCATGGGCGGCGGCGGATCAACTTTACGCGGACCTGGGCATCGCTGCGTCGCCCGTATCCGACGATCGCGATTGGGACACAATCTATTCCGAAGCCATGGACGAGTACTATCGCCAAAAGGGGATGATCCTGTGAGCGGGGCTCCCCTCAAAATAATGGTGGATGCCAACGTATGGGTTGATTCGTTTTGCGCCGACCATGCCGAGTCGCTTGCCGCACGTGCGTTTATTGGGCAGGCGACGGAGGCGGGGGCATTGCTGTTCTTTCCGGTGCATATCGCCAAGGACGTGCTGTACGTTGTCCAACACGAGCTCAAGCGTAGCGTTCTTGCCAGCGGGGGAGCGCTCGACGAGGCGTCTGCCCGCGCGATTGGCGATGCGGCGCTGGCGTTTGTTCGGAATATGACCGAAAACGCTATGGCCGTGGGCGCTGATGCATCCGATCTGTGGCTGGCCGACAAATACTTAGCACTCCATCGCGATTACGAGGACAACTTGGTGCTCGCCGCGTGCAAGCGCGCGCAGGTCGATTACTTGGTGACCAACGATCGCAAGCTGCTCGAACATGCCGATCTTGCAGCAAAGACACCTCGTCAAATGATGCCGATTCTTGCTTTGGCCGAACGCGGCGGCGCGGCTATCGGTTGACGCGAACTGTTTGCGGGCCTCTTGGACGACGATGCGCCAAGGGACCCGCGTCTGCTATTTACAAAAGCTCGGCCTTAATGGCGGGACTTTCTGCGAGCTGCTCGACTGCCTTTTCGTCGGAGCTGTCGAGTGCTGCCAGACTGCGGTAGACCCACTCGTTGACCTGGGTGTTCTTGACGCCTGCGGTCTGCATAAGGGCGCCTACCTCGCGGATTGCTGCGAGCAGATCGGCTTTGGGACCCGCGAGCTCGACCTCGATGCCGTGGTAGGCGGCCACACCGCGGTTCTCACTCACGTGGTCGATAAAGCCCTCGACGGTCTCAAGCTGCTGAGCGAGAGCTGCATCATCGTCAGCGTCCAGCGCGACGAGTGCGTTCGATACCGTGAGGGCGGGATGTCCGCAGGGGACAAAGCCTTCGATGACATCCATAGCTTCGGTAATGGTTGAGCCCAGGCCTGCGAGGGCATTGACGAGTTGCTGCTTGGTATCCATAACGGTCCTTTCGACGGGTCAATTTTGCTTGGCGAAAATATACGTGACGCGATCGGTAACAAAAGTGCGAAGTGCGGCGCACATTGGGGTCTTCACAGCTCGTGCATAGGACAGCTGTCCGCTTTCAGAACGTGGTAAGATAACACTACACAAGCGGGGCTCGCCCCGTATGTTCCTTGAAAAGTCGACGGTTATCGGGTGTTTGCAGGCCCGATGCCATCCAGACTTTCCCAGCATTCGGGGGCGACTGGTTTCGACACGATAGCTCTGAGAGAGGAAGCAAGCCGAGGTCTCCTCGCCTCGTTAAACAGGGGTACCGTCAAATTGAATTGACAACAACTCTTCTTTTGAGCCTATGGCTCTCGCTGCCTAATTTATAGCGGCGCGTCAACCCGGTGATTTCCCCGACACCGGCGCGACGTCATGTTAGGGGAATGCTCCTGCGCACGTAATCGGTATGGCGCAGGCTAAGACCGAACCGGTTAGGACGCCGCGAGCGTGTCGCTGCGCGCAAAGCGTCCGAGACAAAACCAGCGACTGAGCTTGGAGATGCCAATCAGGGGGCTTTCGTGGACCGGAGTTCGATTCTCCGCGCCTCCACCATAAGCAACAGGCAGGTAGATATTCGTATCTACCTGCCTTTTTATTTCTAATCCGTACCGCGGAGAATCGAACTCTATGCAGGGCGCGGGCGTAAAGAAAACGCGTAAGCGTTTTTAGCCCGCGGGCGAGGACGCCGACAGGCGGCCGAAGCCGGTGCGGGTTCGCGAAGCGAACACGCGGATTCTCCGCGCAAAGCCTCAACCCTATGCAGATGCGATGCCGATCGGACTGCAGCCTGCCATGCCCCGCATCAACGTCGCCCCAGGCGGAAAATCCATCCCAGAATTCCGGCTCAGACTGGGATGCGGTTTCCGGATGACGTTTCAAGCGGAAACTGCATCCCGGAATCGACGCTCGGAATGGGATTCATTTTCCGGAAGACGCCTCAAGCGGAAAGTTCATCCCGGAATCCGCGCTCAGAACGGGTCGCGCTTTCCCAACGGCGGTCCAAGCGGAAAGCGCATCCCGTAATCCCGCCTCAAACTGGGACGCACTTTCCGCTGCACCTGCCGCCTCGAAAAACCTGCGCGCCCTCCATTCCAAAACTGGGTAGAAGAAAGCCAAAACGCAATCGCAGGAGGTCAACATGACTGCAGAAGATAAGGCAAAGAACGCCGGCAAGGTCGCGCTCGTTTTGGAGGGCGGCAGCTTCCGCGGGCAATTTACCGCAGGCGTACTCGACGTTCTCATGGAGGCCGGCGTCGAGATTCCGGCGGTATATGGCGTATCGGCCGGCGCCCTCAACGGCGTGAACTACAAGTCGCACCAGATCGGCCGTGCCAACCGCATCAACCTGGCTTTCTGCAACGACAACCGCTTCATGGGCGCCGCATCGTTTGCGTCCACGGGCTCCATCGTGGGTTACGACTTTATCTTCAACGATGTCCAGGACCGCCTGGACCCCTTTGACAACGAGACGTTCGACGCGAGCCCCATCGAGATGTACGCCGTCGCGACGGACATGCTCTTTGGAACCGCCACGTACCTCCCGGTCAAAAGCGCCGTACTTGACCTCGACGCCGTGCGCGCCTCGACCTCGTTGCCGCTGGTGACGCCGCCGGTCGAGATCGATGGGCACAAATACGTCGACGGCGGCGTAGCCGATTCGGTCCCCGTCGAGCACGTGCTGGAGGAGGCGGGCTTCGATCGCGCGGTTGTCATTGTCACGCAGGACCGCTCGTACGAGAAAAAGCCCTACGAGTTTATGCCCGCCGCACGCGCTCGCTATGCCGACTACCCCTACCTGCTCGAGGCTATCGAGACGCGCCACGACCGCTATAACATCCAGCGCATGCATCTATGGAAGTATGAGCGTGAGGGCCGCGCGCTGGTCGTTGCTCCGCAAAAGCCGGTCGAGGTCGGTCACGTTGAGCATGATCCGGCAAAGCTCCTCGACCTGTATATTCAGGGCCGCCAGGAGGCAAAGCGCCTACTGAGTGATATCGAGGCATTTGTCGAGCGCTAGTGTCGCGACGTCATGACCCATGGATGACATGTGCAGAAACTCTGGTCGGAGCCAAAATACCTGTTGACTCGTACGGTGAGCGGGGTAATATGGACGGGTTACTTGCAGAGCCCCGTGAATCTCTGTAACAACACGTACTGTACATGGAGGAGTCTAAGTGATTTCGAAATCGACTCACTACGCCAAGCAGGGCGAGGTCCAGCGCAACTGGGTTCTCGTCGACGCCGATGGTGCTGTCCTGGGCCGTCTTGCCACCCAGATCGCAATGATCCTGCGCGGTAAGAACAAGCCCCAGTTCACGCCCAACAGCGACTGCGGCGACTTCGTTGTCGTCATCAACGCCGATAAGGTCCAGCTTACCGGTAACAAGGCCGACACGAAGACCTATTATCGCCACAGCGGCTACAACGGCGGCCTCAAGGCTGAGAGCTTCCGCCAGGCTATGGAGAAGCACCCGGAGAAGGTTATCGAGCGCGCCGTTCGCGGTATGCTGCCCAAGACCACCCTCGGCCGTGCCCAGATGACCAAGCTTAAGGTCTACGCTGGTGCCGAGCATCCGCACGCTGCCCAGAACCCCACGAAGATTGAGCTGGAGGCTTAAAGATGGCTGAGAACACCGTTGTCTACCAGGGTACCGGCCGTCGTAAGAACGCCGTCGCCCGCGTCCGTCTCGTCCCCGGCACCGGCAAGGTGACCATCAACAAGCGTGACGCCGAGCAGTATTTCGGCCGTCATCAGCTCGTTGAGAACGCCCTTGCTCCCTTCAAGGTGACCGACACCGCCGGTCAGTTCGACGTTATCGCTCTGTGCGATGGCGGCGGCATCTCCGGTCAGTCCGGCGCTCTGCGCCTGGGCATCGCTCGCGCTCTTCTGAACGCTGGCGACTACCGTGCTGACCTCAAGAAGGCCGGTTTCCTTACGCGCGATGCTCGCGTGGTCGAGCGCAAGAAGTACGGCCTCAAGAAGGCCCGCCGCGCTCCCCAGTTCTCCAAGCGCTAAGGTTTTATCTCCTTTCGAGATACAATGTACAAGCGGGGCCTGCCGATTCCTCGGCGGGTCCCGCTTTTCTTTTTCGACTAGGGTGGGCGGTTGCATATCGCCTGCTAGGGAAGGAGCGATCCTATGCCCCAGAACATCTTCGGTACCGACGGCGTCCGTGGCGTCGCCAATGCCGACCTCTCGTGTGACCTCGCGTTTCGCCTGGGCCGCGCGGCGACCAAGTTCCTTGGTCCGGATATCTGTGTCGGCCGCGACACGCGTCTTTCGGGCACCATGCTCGAGAGCGCTCTGACCGCCGGCATCATGGCCGAGGGCGGCCGTCCGCACTGCTGCGGCGTCATCCCCACGCCTGCCGTGGCGCTGCTCACCGTCCAGAATGAGCTCGACGGCGGCATCGTCATCTCTGCTTCGCATAATCCGCCGGAGTTCAACGGCATCAAGTTCTTTAGCCGCAAGGGCATGAAGCTTCCCGATGCGGTCGAGGAAGAGATCAGCGCCTGGGTCATGTCCGAGGAAGCCATGGCTGCCGACACGCTGCCGACCGGTGCCGGCGTGGGCCACATCATCAAGATGAAGGACGCTCGCAAGGCATACGTCGACCACGCCATCGATACGCTTGATGGCCTGAGGCTCGATGGCCTGGTCGTTGCCGTCGACTGCGGTCACGGTGCTTCCTGCCAGACTACGCCCGCCGCGCTGCAGCGCCTGGGTGCCACGGTCCATGCCATCAACACCGATTACTGCGGCACCGACATCAATGTCGAGTGCGGCTCCACTCACCTCGAGCCCCTGCGCGAGCTCGTGCTGCGCACCCATGCTGACATCGGCCTGGCCCACGACGGCGACGCCGATCGCGTGCTCTTTGTGGACAGCGAGGGCAATGAGATCGACGGTGACTACATCCTGGCTATCTGCGGTTCTGACCTCGCCGCCCGCGGCAAGCTCGCCAGCTCCGAGATCGTCTCGACCGTCATGTGCAACCTGGGCTTCTCCATCGCTATGAAGGAGCAGGGCTTCGAGATGGTTCAGACCGCTGTGGGCGACCGTTATGTTCTTGAGCGTATGCTCGCGGACGGTGCCGTCATCGGCGGCGAACAGTCCGGCCACATCATCTTCCTGGAGCACAACACCACCGGTGACGGCCTGGTGACGGCTCTGCAGCTGCTGGCCGTGCTCAAGCGCACCGGTCGTACCCTCACCGATCTTGCCGGCATCATGAAGAAGTATCCGCAGGTACTCGTCAACGTGCATTCCGACAACAAGGCTGGTCTGGATGATTGCCAGCCCATCTGGGATGCCGTCGCTGCTGCCGAGAAGGAGCTTGACGGCCGCGGCCGCATTCTGGTGCGTCCGAGCGGTACCGAGCCGCTGGTCCGCGTTATGGCCGAGGCCGAGACGCACGAGCTGACCCAGCGCGTTGTCGACGACATCGTCGAGGTTGTCAAGCGCGAACTTCCCTAATGGTCAAAAACGAGTGCCAAGTGGTAAACTGTTAAGATTATTTTGGTTGATTGGTATGTCCGAGGGGGAGCATGTTCACTAAAGTCCTAAGGTCTTTTGGTATGCGTGGTCGAGTCCTTACGCTGGATGCTCCCATCTCGGGCGACGTCATTCCGCTTTCCGAGGTAAACGACCAGACATTTGCCACCGGCCTTTTGGGCCAGGGCGTGGCGATTCAGCCTACCGGCACGCGTGTGATTGCACCGGCTGATGCCAAGGTCGAGGCCATTTTTCCCACGGGACACGCTGTTGCGCTTAACACGGTCGATGGCTTGGACGTGCTCATCCACGTTGGTTTGGACACTGTTCAGCTTGAGGGCAAGCACTTTACCGTATATGCGCAAGTGGGTGACATCGTCCATAAGGGCGATGTACTCATTGAGTTCGATCGCGAGGCAATTGCTGCCGAGGGCTACGATGTGACGGTTCCCATCTTGGTATGCAACTCCGTTGAGTTCTCGAGCATCAAGGGCTCCGTTGGCGCGCATGTCGAAGAGATGGACCAGCTCATCGTTGCTCGCGAGCGCTAACAAGTGCACGTGGCCATTAGCCTACAATTCAAACACGTTTACGGAGGGCGCCCTTGAAAGAGGACGCCCTCCGTGGCAAGATGGGATTTGTCCGAAGCTAAAAGGCTTTGGGTCACCGTGGACGGGCAGGGGCCTCGACGCGGTTAGACACGAGACACATACATTACGCGACCTCGCCCTGGTGGCCGCACACGTTGGTTGCGGCCGACGCGGGCCGCGGGCAAGTGCTTGTAAGGGAGCCTTGCCTCTCTTGTACGAGAAAGGACGCGTAATGAAGATCATTAAAGCTAAAGACTACGAGGATATGAGCCGCAAGGCCGCCAATATTATCTCGGCGCAGGTTATCCTCAAGCCCGACTGCGTGTTGGGTCTTGCCACCGGCTCCACCCCGATCGGTGCCTACAAGCAGCTCGCTGCTTGGTACGAGAAGGGCGACGTCGACTTTGCCGAGGTCAGCACCTACAACCTGGACGAGTATCGCGGCCTTTCGCACGACGATCCCCAGAGCTATCACTACTTCATGCGTGAGAACTTCTTCGATCACATCAACATCGACCTGAACAACACGCATGTGCCCGACGGTTCCAACCCCGACGCCGCCGCTGCCTGCTCTGAGTACGATAAGGTCGTCGCTGCCGCCGGCTATCCCGATCTGCAGCTGCTCGGCATTGGCAACAACGGCCACATCGGCTTCAACGAGCCCGATGACCACTTCTCCAAGGGCACGCACTGCGTCGACCTTACCGAGAGCACCATTCAGGCCAACAGCCGCCTGTTCGACAGCATCGACGATGTTCCCCGTCAGGCCTACACCATGGGTACTCAGACCATCATGTATGCCCGCATGATCCTGGTCGTCGCCAACGGCGAGGCCAAGGCTCAGGCCGTGCACGATATGTGCTATGGTCCGGTTACGCCCGAGTGCCCGGCTTCGATCCTGCAGCTGCACACCAACTGCGTTGTCGTTGCCGACGAGGCCGCCCTTTCGCTCTGCGAGTAGCGCGAATCCTGCACCTCGACATAGCCTTGCCTAAGGCCTCCGCTTTGCGGTGGCCTTTTTGCTATCCCTTTCTGTCCACTTGACCAAAATCTTGCCGCAAGCTTGACGAATGCCGGATGCCCAACAGCTTGATTCATTCATATCAGATTCTATGCAAAAATGCCACTAAAAGGTCGTAGACGGTAGCGGGTGCTAGGCGAGTTGAATGACATAGCTGAACCTTGTTCATTTGCGTTACACTGCCGCTTAGATGGGACAAGCTGACAAGCTCATTTACCTGCTTAAAGACCGATTAGTCGGGGGATTAATAACAATCGGCCCTCGCTGTACAAAAAACTTGCCGCTTGCGTACCAAAAGACAACCTAGAACACAAGGTCGCTCTATTCATAGCGCGGCTTGTATGGTCTTGCGGTTACAGTGTCCATACGGTCGAGTTGAGGAGCGGGCATGGTAAACGATTTGGGCAGTATGGACGACCTCGAGCTGATGCCGCTGGGCGGTGGCTATATGGTGCGACGCGAACGCTTGATGAATGAGCTTCTCGCCAAGGGCCGAAAGGCCGGCATCGTGGTTCTTTATGCGCCCGACGGGTTTGGGAAGACCTCGGTGCTGCTGCAGTACACCCATGAGGTTAAATGCGACCCGACGCGAGGCCCCGTGCGGATTATCGAGGCCGATCGCGCCACTGGGCGCGAGTTGTTTATGCAGCTCGAGGTGGTTACCGAAGAACTCAAAGACAAACCGCACTCCCTTATCGCGATTGATAATGTGCCAAACCTCGATCAGCACGATACCGAAGACCTCATCGACAGGATTCGCGGCCTGCGCGCTATGGGGGTAGGGGTCTTTATCTCCTGCCGTCCTTCAAATCGTCAGCTGATTCATGGGCTGGGCGATTCGGTTAAGATCAATGCGCAGATGCTCAAGGTGCATGCCTATGAGTATTCGGCGTGGGCATCGGCGTTTTCGATCAGCACATCGCTCGACTTTTATCAGCTCACGCAGGGCGTGCCCGAGCTCGTTTCGGCATTGCAGACGGGTCTGTATGGCCAAGGCGACGTAGCCGGTCTGCTCGAAAACGAGATTGTCAACGTATATGGCGCGGCACTTGTCGACCTGGCTTCGCTCGACAATAATGCACTGTTTTGCGTGGCATGTCTCATGATTTTGATGGGCGAGGGCAATATCGCAGAACTCGAGGCTTGCGGGGTGAGGCTATCGATGGTCGACCAGTCCTACTTCGTACGCGACTACCCGATCTTTGGCTTGGACCCCGCCGAGCGGAGTTTTACGTGTCTGGGCACGGAGGATAACGGACGCTTGCGCTTGCGTAAGTTGGTGGCCGAGGTTCGCCCCGAACTTGTTCCGAGGGCGGCCCGGATTTTGCTTAAGGCGGGCCGATGCGATGCGGCGATGGGCCTGGCGGACGCCTTTTTGGACCGTGATGCGGTCCTTGAACTTGCTGGGCAGTATGGGGTCGATCTGGCTCTGACGGGGCACGGGGCCGATATCTGCCGAGCAGCGCTGGGCACGATCGATGCCGAGGATCCGGCTCCAGAGCCAACGCCTGCCGAGGCGCTTGGCGTATATCTGGCAGCGGTCAGCGTGTCCAATACAAAGCTCGCTCGCTATATGGCATCGGTCATCGAGCGCGGGGGCGAACGGGCGGCCTGCGAAATAGACCCTGTTTCATGGAGGGTGGCCCAGACACTGACGGCTGTTTGCTATGGGGACAACGGGCTTGGGCTTCCTACGAACCTGGCCGTGCCAGAAATAGAGACGTCCCACACCGCACTCGACATGCTGTCCGCGCATATCGAGGTCAAGCGATGCCTGACCGAACGGGAAGATGACGGCGGCGTTCTACAGCAGCTCAAAACGAGCAAGGCCTACGACTGTGAGCTCGACATCGCGGGGATTGTTATACGGGCCGATAACATGCTGGTGGAGCTCTTTGACGGGTCGTTTACGGGAACCGACGAGCGCGACGACGAGATGACGGTGATGCGGGAGGCGCTCGACGTACGTGGGCTTAAGGCGATGGCTGTCTGGGTGCGCATGGTGCTGGCGGCACGGCGGCTCCTTTCCGGCCTGCCGGTAACCGACGACGCGGCGTTCAACGAGCTCGATCGTTTTGCCGTGCGCATGCGCGATAATCAGATTCAGCTGTTTGGCCTGTTGCTAGAAGGCTGGCAGTCGCTGGCAGAGGGACGGCCGGTTAATGCAAAGTTCCGTGCGGTCCAAGTGCTCAAACTTGCCGAGGAGTCGATTGCGTACATGCGCGATAACGCATTGCTGTTGGAGCGCGCGGCGTATCTGCGTAACACTTCGATGGTTTCGGTGCGCGAGGAAGCGGAGCTACTCGATATAAGCCAGACGCAGGTTGGTGGAGCGGAGGCCTGGATGGTGGCGCTGCATTTGGCCTGTGCGGGCCGAGACAGCGATCTTGCGGCCTGGATGTCCATGAATCGCGCGGGGATTCTAGAGCCATCGTATCGGCTCTTTGCGCGCCTTGCCATGCATTGTCTGGGCGAGCCGGCGACCAGGATTCGCAAGAAGCTTCCCGTGCGCGAGTTATCGCGGTATTCGCTGCGCGACGATCTGGAAGGGGAGGGCGAGCGCCTGTTCCAGGCCGGCGAGGTTGAAGCCGTTGATACCATCGACCATATCGAGATTCGCATGTTTGGTGCGTTTCGCGCCGAGCGCGATGGGTTTCCCATCACGGACAAAATGTGGCGGCGCAAGAAGGCGGCGACACTTGCCGAGCGGCTTGCGCTGGGCATGGACGCGCTCGTCGATCGTGAGACGCTGGCCATGGAGCTGTGGCCCCATGCCGAGTTCAATAGCGCCCGCAACAACCTGTACTCGACGATATCGCGCTTGCGGTCGGCTTTGGGACCGACGCCGGATGGCAAGTCGTGTGTGCTCATCCAAAATGAATGCATCGGACTCAACGGCGACTACGTCAAGACCGATGTACGGCTGTTTGACCAGATAAGCCGCGAGGTTTTGGGAAATCGCACGGGTGCGCGCGGGCCCCATTTAGTTGAACTGTGCCTTAAGATTGAGCAGCTTTATGCCGGACCGCTGTATGTTCCCAATGGCTGTAACCCCACCTACTTTTTGCGTATGCGACGCATTATGCAGTCAAAGTACATCGATTGCATGATTAAGGGAGCAAATGCCGCTCTAGAAGAAAACGATCTGCAGTCGGCGATTTGGCTGGCGGAGTCGGGGCTTCGGCAGGAAACAGCGCGTGAGGATATGGTGCGCTGCGCCATGCGCGTCTACAGTGCGGCGGGGCGGCGGCGCGATATCGTCGAGCTGTACAGCGGGCATATGCACCATCTAAGGGAGCAGGTCAATGGCGTGCCCGAGCCCGAGACGCGGCGTCTATACGAGCGCTTGGTGGAGGGGCGGCTCAATCGGGTGCTGGTCGAGCGATAAAAAACGGGCGCCCGAAGTACTTGGGCACCCGTAAGCTTGCCATGTGTTGGCTCGCCGGATCATTGGCTCTTAGACGAGCTTGATCTTCTCGATGTCCTTGCGCGAGGACTCGCGATACAGCGAGAACTTGCGGCCGATGACCTGGACGACCTCGGCGTGGCAACGCTCGGAGAGCTCTTCGGCGGCCTCGCGGGCGGAAAGACTGGAGCCATCGAGCACGGAGCACTTAACGAGTTCGTGCTTCTCCAGGTAGGCGACCGTCTGCTCGACGGTGCCCTCGTTGACATCGGACTTACCGATGATGATGGCGGGGTTGAGGTGATGGGCCATGCTGCGAAGCTGCTTGACCTGGGCTCCTGTCAGTGCCATGGGTTCTCGCTTTCTATGTATGGGGTGCCCCGCGACGGGGCCTTAATCTACGTGAGCTGTCCCACGATAGCGCAGGAACGGCGCGGTGTGGAGCGCGTTTGCCCAGTTCGCAAAGAATGCGGATGCCGAGTGAGTGGGCGGTGCGGGCTGCGAACAGGCTATGAGCTGGGCGCAGAGACCGGTTCCCATGCAATAAACGCCCAGCGAACCTTACGGATATGGTCGAGCATATAGCACCCCTGCGGCACGCCCTTGGAGCCCGGCTCGCCGGCATGGGGGTTTTCGATCATGTGCTGAGCGATATAGTCGCGCAGGCGGTCGATCTTATCCTCGTTGCCATGCTCGAGCATACGGGAAAAATCCGCCACGCCTGCCTCAAGGCTATCGAAGGTATCGCGACGAGGCGATTCAAAGTATGTAACCTGCGGCAACGCACCCATCTGAATGAGGATGTTGAAGGCGTACACAAAGCCATTGCTGCAGGTAACCGAGGCGCCGATAGCGTTCATCAAGTGCAGATCATAACGCGGGCTGGAGTTGGCGACCATCGTGACAGCACAACGCCGACGAGCCGTGCGGTCGAGCTTGGCAAGCGCATCTTTTAGATTGGTCGTCGTAACCGACCGACTGGCAAAGGCAACATCCACCGCTTTCGCGACCGGTCCAACCAAATCCCAGTCATCGTCCCAGGCAAGCTCAAGCGGCGTAATGCGATCCTCGAGCCCATAGTACTCAATGCCAGCATCAAGCGTGCCCAACATGGCAGGGGAAAAGTCAGCAGCAATCACAGGATGCCCAGCCTGAGCAAGCGGAATAGCAATCGACCCAGCCCCGCACCCCATATCGAGTACCGACTCGCCGGGCTCAAGCGCCAGCAGCTTTATAAAATCCCGAGCATAAGGGGCAGTCTCCAACGGCCGAAAATGCCGAGCCCTTTTATCCCACTCAAAAGAATCGTCAGCCCGCCGCCGATCAGCTTGCAGACGCATCCACTCCAGATTCCAATCTGTGGAAAGCAGCTCAGAACGATTCTCCCCATCAGCCACGGGCCAACCTCCTAGCAACAAAAAAGCGACTCCTCCCAAAAGAAGAGCCGCAACCAGCATATATCAGAAAGAACCGATCCAACGCCAAACCGTCATACCAGCAAAGTGGAGCAGAAGCGAAGCGACTGCAACCGGGATAGAACCCAACCGAGGTCCCGTTGTGCGGGAGCCCCGGGGAGGGCAAATATATAAGGTCGATCGCGAGTTCCGCACGAGCCGGAGAGCACTTAATGTGCTCTCCGTGCGAGTCAGGACTGTCCGAGCAGGCGACCTTATATGTCTGCCGCCCGGCGGCGGGGCTCCTCGCCAGTCCCCCTCAGCTAGTTCTTGAGCGAGTTCAGCGGCGCCGGGAAGCGTCCACCGCGGTGGGCAAGCACGGTGCCGGCGTTGGGGTTCACCGGCATGATAGGCGCACGGCCAAATAGGCCGCCGTACTCGACGCAGTCGCCCACGCCCTTGCCAATGGCGGGAATCACGCGGACGGCCGTGGTCTTGTTGTTGATGACGCCGATGGCCATCTCGTCGGCGATAATGCCGGCGATGGTCTCGACCGGGGTGTCGCCGGGGATGGCGATCATGTCCAGGCCAACGGAGCACACGCAGGTCATGGCCTCGAGCTTCTCGAGCGAAAGCGCGCCGGCTTCGACGGCGGCGATCATGCCGGCGTCCTCTGACACGGGGATGAAAGCGCCCGAGAGACCGCCCACGCTGGAGCTGGCCATGACGCCGCCCTTCTTGACGGCATCGTTGAGCATGGCGAGCGCGCAGGTCGTGCCGGGGCCACCGCAGGTGCCCACGCCGATGATTTCGAGGATGCGCGCGACGGAGTCGCCAATGGCAGGCGTGGGAGCCAGCGACAGGTCGACAATGCCTTTCTCGACACCCAGACGATGGGCCGGCCTCGCGGCTCATGAGCTCGCCGGCACGGGTGATCTTAAAGGCGGTCTGCTTAATCTTTTCGGCGACTTCCATCATCGATGCGGAATCGGGCAGCGTCTCCAGGGCTGCGGCCATAACGCCGGGGCCCGAGACGCCTACGTTGATGACGGCGTCGGCCTCGCCACCGCCGTGGACGGCGCCCGCCATAAACGGGGAGTCCTCGACCATGTTAGCAAAGCAGACAAACTTGGAAGCGCCGACGGAATCCTGGTCGGCCGTGAGTTTAGCGGCATCGATGATGGTCTGGGCGGCCATAAGCACGGCGTCCATATTGATGCCGGCGCGCAGGCTGGCGACGTTGACGCTGGAGCAGACGCGGCTCGTGGTGGCGAGCGCCTGGGGGATGGACTGGATGACGCGGCGGTCGGCGTCGCCGATGCCCTTCTGGACGAGTGCGGAGAAGCCGCCCAGGTAATCGATGCCGAGCGTCTCGGCCGCGCGGTCGAGGGCATGCGCGATGGGGGTGAGGTCCTCATCCTTGCAGCACGCGGCGATCTGCGCCACCGGGGTGACGGAAACGCGCTTGTTGACGATGGGGATACCGTACTCGCGCTCGAGGTTCTCGGCGGTCTCGACCAGATGCTCAGCCGTGTGCGTCACGTGGTCGTAGATCTTCGTGCACATGCGGTCGAGGTTCTCGTCACCGCAACCCATGAGCGAAACACCCATGGTGATGGTCCTGATGTCGAGGTTCTGTTCCTCAACCATGCCGCGGGTTTCCGCGATTTCTGCGGGCGTGATCGCCATCCTTGCGCTCCTATCTGCCAAAACGAGCATAGTCTTATCTATTCTAACGTGCCGCACGTGCCAAGTGGCGCGTGCGGCACGTTTTGGTGCTCGGTTGTTTCCGTTGTGTTACTTCCCAAAGACCTCTTCGGCGATACGAGCGCTCTCGGCGGCGTCCTTGGCGTAGTAGTCCGCACCGATCTGCTTGGCGTATTCGGGGGTGAGTACGGCGCCGCCCACGATGATCTTGACGCCCGGAACCTCGGTATGGAGCAGCTTGATGGTCTCTTCCATGGCGACGACCGTGGTAGTCATAAGCGCCGAGAGGCCGACGAGCTTAATATCGCGCTCCTTGACGGTCTTGAGTACCTCTTGCGGGTCGACGTCGCGGCCTAGGTCAAAGACGGTATAGCCGTAGTTATCGAGCAGCATCTTGACGATGTTCTTGCCAATATCGTGGATGTCGCCCTTGACGGTGGCCACGCAGATTTTGCCCTTGTCGGCAATCTCGCCGGCGGGCATCAGGCGCTTGATGGTGTCGAAGCCCACGCGCGCGGCCTCGGCCGAGGCCATGAGCTGCGGCAAGAAGAACTTACCCTGGTCAAAGAGGACGCCAACCTCGTCGAGGGCGGGGATAAAGTGATTGTTGATGAGGTCCATGGCGTCGTGGTCTGCCAGCAGGCGCTCGGTCTCGGCAGCGATCTCGCCTTTGCGGCCCGAGACGACCATGCGACGAATCGGGTCGTCGTTGCCGTCGGTGCCGGCGGTGCCAGCAGCGGGCACGGTGTCGGTCGATGCGGCCTGAGCTGCTGCCGGGTTTGCGGCAATCTTGTACGGATCGGTCCAGCCGGCGTAGCGCTCGATGTATCCGGTCGAGCCCTCGTCCTCAACGCTCAGGACGCGATAGCTGTAGACGGTATCCATAAAGCGCTTGGAGCCGGTTCATGATGGGGCGTCCAGGCCCGCGCCAAAAGCGGCAGCCAAAAAGACTGAGCCCAGCAGCGGGCGGGCAGGCAGGCCAAAGCTGATGTTCGATACGCCGAGCGCGCATTTGACGCCCAGACGCTCCTTGCACAGGGACATGGCACGTAGGATCTGCTCGGCCTGGCGTTGATTGGTCGAGGCGGTCATGACCAGGCAGTCGATGAGGATACGGTCCGGGCCAATGCCGTAGCGGGCGGCCTCGGCTACGATGCGTTCGGCGATGGCAAAGCGGGCCTCGGCGGTATCGGGGATGCCGCCTTCGTCGAGCGTAAGGCCGACAACGTTGGTGCCGTAGTGGGCGACCAGCGGAAAGATCTCATCCATGATCTTTTGCTTGCCATTGACCGAGTTGATGATGGGCTTGCCAGCGTAGCGGCGCACGGCGGCCTCGACGGCTGCGGGGTCGGTGGAGTCAATCTGCAACGGCAACAGCGTGGAGCCCTGGAGCTGTTCGGTCGCCTGTTGGATGATCTTGACCTCGTCGATCTCGGGCAGGCCCACGTTGACGTCCAGGATGTCGGCGCCCTGTTCCTGCTGGCTGATGCCCTGGCTCACGACGTAGTCCAGGTCGCCGTCGCGCAGGGCCTGCTGCAGGCGCTTTTTGCCGGTGGGGTTGATGCGCTCGCCGATGACGGCAATCTTATGGCCGTCGCAGGGAAGGTCCACGACCGTCTGGGCGCTCGTGACCGACATACTGGGCTTGCGATGGCGTGGGCTGGGCGTGTGGTTGTCAATAAGCGTGCGTAGGGCCGCCATGTGCGCCGGCGTGGTGCCGCAGCAGCCGCCCACGACGCTTACGCCGTCCTCAATCATACCGGCGACGGCCACGGCGTACTCGGGCGCCTGGATATCAAAGACGGTGTTGCCGTCGTCGTCCACGTGGGGCAGTCCTGCGTTGGCCTGCACCATAACGGGCTTGTCCGTAACGGTGAGCATGCGAGCGGCGAGTCCTCGGAGCTCGGCCGGTCCCTGGCTGCAGTTGATGCCCAAAACGTCGGCGCCGATGGCATCGAGCGTGATGGCGGCAACCTCGGGACTCGTGCCCAGGAAGGTGCGACCGTCTTCCTCAAAGGTCATGGTGGCAAAGACGGGCAGATCGGAGTTCTCGCGGCAGGCGAGGACGGCCGCCTTGATCTCGGCCAGGTCGGTCATGGTTTCGATAATAAAGAGGTCCACGCCCGCATTGACGCCGGCGCGCACTTCCTCGGCAAAGAGGTCATAGGCCTCGTCGAAGCTGAGGGTGCCCAGGGGGCGAAGCAGCGCACCGATGGGGCCGATGTCGCCGGCGACGTAATGGGCACCGGCCGCGCGGGCACAGGCGGCAGCGGCGGCAAAGACATCTGCCACGGTAGCGGCGCCATCGAGCTTGTGGGCGTTGGCGCCAAAGGTGTTGGCGGTGATCAAGTCGCAGCCGGCCTCGACGTACTGTCGCTGAATGTCGGTAATGACCTGGGGCTCCTCAAAGTTGAGCAGCTCGGGCAGAGCGCCGGCCTTCATGCCGGCCGCCTGCAGCATGGTGCCCATGCCGCCGTCGAACAGCAGGTGTCCCGTGCCCTCGATGGCGGCGCGCAGGCGATCGTCCTTAACGCGAAGGTCGTCGATCGTGCGCGTCTTGTATGCAGCGCCATTGCGGCGTGCGGCATCAACGGGCGCCGCCAGCGCGGCGCCGTCCAGATCGTGAGTGATAAGCGGAGTAAACATCGATGAGCTCCTAATGGCTGGAATAGCAGGTGGTGTGGGCGGCGCGGAAGCGACAGTGCTCGCGCATGCGGCAGATATTGCAGGTGGGGCGGCTCTGGGCGTCGTGGACCTCGCCGTCGAACAGACCGATCACCGCGGTCACGCTCTTGGTGGGCATGAGCAGGCTGGTGGGTGTGACGGTAAGCCCGATGAGTCGCGTGGCGTTGAGCGCGTTGACGATCGAGCGCTGGGCCGAGAGCGGGCAGTCGCCGTAGCCGGGACTAAAGCGCCAGTTGCCGGCGAGCCCATGAACGGCGGCGTCCGTCTTGACCTGCTGGTCCATTTGTTCAACGGCGGCTTCCACGTAAGCGGAGCACGCGGCATCGAGTACAGCTCCCTCCAGGGGCTGCTGGGCTCCCGTGGTGCGCAGACGACGCTCGGCGTCCATGCCGAGTGTGCATGCCATGAGCGCGGCAAAGCGGGCGTCTTTGAGATGGCGATAGATATCGCGACCACGCAGCTCAACGTTGGTGCCAACCAGACGGATGCAAGGCTCTCCCTGCTCGTCCACGCCCGTGGCATCGACGGTAAACACGCGCCGCACGCCGCGGGGCTCAATGTCCAGCTCAAGGCGCTCGACCACAAGCTCAATACGTCGTGACAGCTCGGGCTCAATCTGCTGGCCGCCGTAGCCCAGATACCGCAGCATCTCGGCACGGTCGACACGGGGATGGTGCGCAGCATCGACACGGTAAAGCGCCGGCGACGCAAGGTCGGCCGGCACTTCGACAGCGGTTGTATCGATGTGCGGTTTTTCCATTACCCCAGGCGCTCCATAATGGTCGCGGCGATCGCAGGACGATTCATAGTGTACAGGTGCAGACCGGCGGCACCGTGCTCCTTAAGGTCGCAAAGCTGACGGGCGGCATAATCTACACCGGCTGCCTGCAGGCTCTCGGGGTCGTTCTCGTACTTGGCGAGAATCTTGATGACGGGGGAGGGCAGCGACGCGCCGCACATAAAGACCATGCGGCTGATCTGGGACTTGCCCATAAACGGCATGATGCCCGCGGTGATGGGCACCGTGATGCCCGCCTTGTCGGCAAGCTCGCGGAAGCGGTAGAAGCACTCGTTGTCAAAGAAGAGCTGCGTCACAAAGAAGCTCGCGCCGGCGTCCTGTTTTTGCTTGAGGTATTCGACCGAAGCGTTGAGGTCCTCACAGGCAATGTGGCCCTCGGGGTAGGCCGCGGCGCCCACGCAAAAGCCGGCGTCGACGAGCTCGGGGATGAGGTCGCGGGCGTAGGCGTAGTCCGAGGCGGGCTTGTCGTCCTCGGTCGCGCCAGCAGGAAGATCACCGCGCAGGGCCAGCACATTTTCTACGCCGGCGGAGCGGTATTCGTCGATCTTGGCGGCGATGTCGGCATGCGTGCGGCCAACGCAGGTAAGGTGCGCCACCGAGGGCGTGTCGAATTCGCTCGAAATCATATGCGCGATGGGGGCGGTGGTGGCACCGTTGCCCGAGCCGCCGGCCGAGCAGGTGACCGAGACAAAGCTCGCCGAAAGCTTGCACAGATTGCCTGCCACTTCGCGAGCCGTGTCGAGGGTCAGCTCGCCCTTGGGCGGGAACATCTCAAACGAAACGGGTGCGGTGCCCTGGGATGCTGCCTGCTTGAAAAACCTCGTCGACGCGCATATCGTGCTCCTTTAGATACTTAAATAGTGTGATGTGTTGTAAGGATTCTACAGCACCACTATGCCACGGTGGAGTTTCACTCACTATTTGGGGGATACCAATCAAAGATGCCTTGCTATCGACATTCCCTATAGCAGAGCGGCCAATCTAGGATGGGGCTATAAAGACTGGTATCTGATGCGAAATACCAGTTAATAGAGCCCCATCCCAAATTGACTACCCTTAAACCATGGGGAGAGGTCTGCAATTTATACAGTTGATTGGCCGTTGAGGGCGGCAACGCCGCCGCGATGCGGTAACCTCATTGATTGGTTTCGTGACAGCAACATAACGGTAATGTTGCGGAAACACGACGAGCCTAATCTATGACTCGTTCGTTAGTAATCAACACCGCTTCTCACGCGGTGCCGATACGAAGGGAGTTCCGTATGGCCGAACTTACTGACCGCTTCGGGACCATGGTGTTCTCTGAGGAAGTCATGAAGGACTACCTCCCCAAGGACATTTGGAAGCGCCTTGCTGCAACCCTCGAGGACGGTGAGCCGCTCGACCTGGATGTGGCCAACGCCGTTGCCCACGCCATGAAGGTCTGGGCCATCTCCAAGGGCGCGACGCACTACGCGCACTGGTTCCAGCCGCTTTCGGGCATTACTTCCGAGAAGCACGACAGCTTCCTCGAGCCCAACCACGACGGTACCGCCATTACCAAGTTTACGGGTAAGAACCTCATCCAGGGCGAGCCGGACGCCTCCAGCTTCCCCAACGGCGGCCTGCGCGCCACCTTCGAGGCCCGTGGCTACACCGCTTGGGATCCCACCAGCCCCGCATTCATTAAGGACGATGTCCTGTGCATCCCCACCGCTTTCTGCTCCTACACGGGCGAGGCCCTGGACAAGAAGACCCCGCTGCTGCGCTCCATGACCGCGCTCTCGCGTGAGTCCAAGCGCGTTTTGGCGCTGTTTGGCAAGACCCCCAAGAAGGTCGTTCCTTCCGTGGGCGATGAGCAGGAGTACTTCCTGATCAAGAAGGACGCTTACCGCAAGCGCAGGGACCTGGTCATCACCGGTCGCACCCTTTTTGGCGCTGCTCCCTGCAAGGGCCAGGAGCTCGAGGAGCACTACTTTGGCGCTATCCGCCCCACCGTCTCGTCCTATATGAAGGACCTGGACGATGAACTGTGGGCGCTTGGCATTCCCGCCAAGACCAAGCACAACGAGGTCGCTCCCTGCCAGCATGAGCTCGCCCCTGTCTATGGCGAGGTCAACGAGGCCATCGACCAGAATCTGGTCATGATGGAGAAGATGAAGCTCATCGCCTCCCGTCACGACTTGGTCTGCCTGCTGCACGAGAAGCCCTTTGAGGGCATCAACGGTTCGGGCAAGCACAACAACTGGTCGCTTGGCACCGAGTCCGAGAACCTGCTCGACCCGGGCGACACCCCGCTCGACAACCTGCAGTTCATCGTCTTCCTTACCGCGGTGATCGAGGCCGTCGATAACTATCAGGAGCTCCTGCGTGCCTCCGTTGCCTCGGCCGGCAACGATCATCGTCTGGGCGCCAACGAGGCTCCTCCGGCGATTATGTCCATCTTCCTGGGCGACCAGCTTACCGAGGTCGTCGAGAAGATCATCGATGGCAAGGCTTCCGTCCATGCCACGCGCGGCGTGCTCGACCTGGGCGCCGATACCCTGCCCAAGCTGATGCAGGACAACACCGACCGCAACCGCACCTCCCCGTTTGCCTTCACCGGCAACAAGTTCGAGTTCCGTGCCTGCGGCTCCGAGCAGAACGTCTCCGACTCCAACCTGGTGCTCGATGCCGCCGTGGCCAAGTCGCTCAAGTCCTTCGCCGACGCACTCGAGGGTACGCCCGAGGATAAGTTCCAGGACGCCGCGCTCGAGTACTGCAAGAAGGTGCTGACCGATCACCAGCGCATCCTGTTCTCCGGCGACGGTTACTCCGACGAGTGGCCCATCGAGGCCGAGAAGCGCGGCCTTGCCAACAACAAGACCACGGCCGACGCTCTTCCCGCCTTTGTTTCCGATAAGGCCATCGCGCTCTTTGAGGAGACGGGCGTCCTGACCAAGGCCGAGGCTCAGTGCCGCTATGACTGCAAGCTCGAGAAGTACAACAAGCTCATGAACATCGAGGCTACCACGATGGTTCGCGAGGCGCGTCGTACCTATCGTCCGGTCATTACCGCCTATGCCACCAAGGTCGCTAAAGGCCTTGAGACTATTCGTGCCGCCGGTGCTGAGGCCGCCATGCAGTGCGAGCAGAACACGCTCAACAAGCTCTGCAACGGTATCACCGCCATCAACGACTCCATCAAGGCGCTCGACGCCGTGCATCAGAAGGCCGAGGCCCTCGATGGCCAGGAGCAGGCCAACGTGTATGCACACGAGGTCGTTCCCGCTATGGATACGCTGCGTGCCGCCGTGGATGCCATGGAGGAGATCGTGGCAGCCGACTACTGGCCGGTCCCGACCTACGACGACATCCTGTTCTACGTGTAGAGCGTAACTGACATATCGTCACGGTATTGAGCCGGGGTCCGCATCGCGCGGGCCCCGGCTTTCTTGTTGAACAAATTTATTAGGGAAGAGTCTGCTCCGTGCCGTTTGCTAGGGTAGGGGTGTGCGCGTTGCCGTGTCGTGAAAATGGAAGATGCTCGGAATATAACGCGCCTCGACATACTCAAATTGAGTTCCGGTTGAGTCGAATGTCTGGCTGGTTACGACCGCCAGATACGAAGAAGAATCGACGTCAAGCAACCGGCAGTCCTCAGTGTCGGGCTGGGCGAGTGTTATCGTTCGTTTGCTCACGGCAATGGTGAGCCCTAGCTCATCCTCGATGTAATGGAAGAGCGACAGGGTGGCATTCTGCTCGTTTAGGCCGGGGACGGAGGAAGTTAGGAAGTAGTGGCGGTCGACAGCGACCGGTTTATCGTCGAGCATGCGGACGAGCTTCAAATGCGTAAGGTCTTCTCCTTCGGGAAATCCCGTCAACTGAGCTAGATACTTATTGGTGCTTACGTGTTCGAAATAGACGATTTTTGACGTTGGAATTGCTCCGATCGCGTGTGCCGATTCGCTGAACGAAGAAAGGTCATTTACGGTGAATGCGCCCTCTTTGCTGGCGCCTGCAAGTGACGTCTCGATTACGAGGACTCCCTTGCCTTTAATGGACTGAACTAGACCTTCATTTGCGAGAAGTGAAATGGCCTTGCGCACCGTCATTCGAGAACAGGAGAACTCTTTGGACAGATTTTGTTCGGAAGGAAGGAGCGATCCCACGGGATGCTTACCTTCGACAATCCGCTCTCGAAGGCTGCGGTAAATTTCACTGTACAGGATCCTTGCCAAAATGCTCTCCTTATAGAGGTGGTGCGGAATGCGTCAAATCGGCGCGATAGTCTGTTTCTACCAATTATAGGAAGTGAAGACGCTTAAAGTTACCGCTTACCGCCATAAATCAACCGTTCACCCGTGTGCTTAACATGTCTAGACAGATTGCAAATCACTGGGGATATAATTCAAGTCGTCAAGTACATGTCTAGACAGGAGGATTTGCAATGGCAAAACAGAGCTATGCGGTTACTATCGCGGGAGGCGGAAGCACTTATACGCCGGGCGTTG
>ENA-OPYU01000037-OPYU01000037.1-human-gut-metagenome-genome-assembly--contig:-NODE-37-length-44885-cov-6.934738_pt1 | contig 44885 bp, 34 predicted proteins | sample MGYA00242637_ERZ504482 | MGnify/ENA primary metagenome ERZ504482 (study PRJEB26092, sample SAMD00036237) | human gut metagenome | host: Homo sapiens | study: EMG produced TPA metagenomics assembly of... | reverse complement strand
TGATCTCGTTGCCCTGCTCGATGAGGCCGAGGAGAGCGTGGGCGGTGTTGCTCACGGCCTCGATCTGCTCGACGGGGTTGTTGCCGAGGGCGTTGCCGCCGAGGGCGACGACAATACGATCGGGCTTGCCAAGAGGCTTAGACATTGCTGGAATCCTTTCTGTAAAAGGCCTACAACCCATTAATAAACCGCGTCCGTGCGATACGCGAGTTTATTAAGGTTTATATTCTCTTTATCGCTCATTTTATTCATTTTGAAAATACCTAAGCGGCGAACGGTCGATTTTACCCGCTCAGCGTAAAGAAGCCCAGTTCAGGCATATCTACGCCATTTACGTGCAACTTTATTTAAATAGAGCAGGGATTAGACCAGATTATGCAAACTATATCTTTGCTAAACACAAAACGGACAGCGCAATATCTTACTCGCACTATACGCGATTCTATACATTAATTTGACGAGTATGCACCCCTGCAAAAACATGGGGCTTTTCATCCAACATAAGGGATAGCCGATCGCGCTTCACCCCGCGGCAAGCGACTGCGAGTTCGCAGTATGGAACTTTACCGTCGGCTTCTGCATGAACGCTACCGACGCCCTTTCGCTCCTGCGCGCCCAAGCAGCCGAGAACGCTAACGGCGCCACTGTCAACCTGGCCACCCTCAACAACGGCGCCGCCAGCCTTTTCGCAAAGTACCGTGCTGGCTCGCTGGCTTTGAGGCCTAAGTGAGCTTTGCTATTTGCCAATTTTTGTATGATTTGGGTCAAATCTATTTGTCAATTTTTGTATGATTAGGGACAAATCTATTTGCCAATTTTTGTCAATGAGGTGTTTTAATGCTACGCCGCAAAGTCACTGATAGGCTTTTGAGCTGGAAGAATAACTCCCATAAGGCCCTGCTTGTTACCGGTGCGCGTCAGATTGGCAAGAGCTATGCGATTCACGCGTTTGGAAAGAGCAACTACGCTTCGTATTATGAGGTCAATCTGCTACTTGATGCCGAGGCAAGAGACGTACTTGTTGGCGCTAAGAACTCCATTGACTTCATCAACCGTGTGGCCCTTCTTGCGGATGCACCGCTTGTTGAGGGAGATACGCTTATCTTTGTCGATGAGATTCAGGAGTATCCGCAGATCGTTACACTTATGAAGGCGCTGGTCGAGGACGGACGCTTTAGCTATGTCTTCTCGGGGTCTATGCTTGGGACTGAGTTTAAGGGGATCTCTTCTTTCCCGGTGGGGTATGTCGAGCACATTGTTATGCGGCCAATGGATTTTGAAGAGTTTTGTTGGGCAAACAGCATCAGCGAGAATGTGCTTGCAGACATCCGCAGCTGCCTTGTCGAGAGGCGTCCCGTCGAAAATTTTATTCATGAGGCGATGCTCAAAAACTTTAGAGCTTATATCGTTTGCGGCGGCATGCCGGAGGTCGTTCAGAACTATATCGATTCGGGCTATTCGCTCGTGAGAACGCGTGAGCTTCAAATTCAGCTAGTCGATCAGTACAAAAGCGATATCTCTAAATATGCATCGACTCGAGCGTTTAACGTTCGCTCCATTTTCGAGCAAATTCCCGTTCAGCTTGAGGCGGAGTCCCATCGCTTTATCGTCTCGTCTCTAGGCGAGGGAGCTCGTCTTCAAAAATACGAGCAGGATTTCCTATGGCTGGTGAACGCAGGCGTTGGATTGATGGTCCCCCAGGTGACGGAGGCACGAAGTCCTCTCAAGAGGACGGAGAAAACGACGGCCTTTAAACTATACGAGTCCGATACAGGTATGCTCGCATCGCGGTATCCCGGCAGCACGGCACGCGCCGTCTACCTTGACATGAAAACCCCCAACCTCGGCGGCCTCTATGAGAACGTGGTCGCACAGGAACTCGTTGCCCTCGGAGCAGATACGTGGTACTACCAAACGCGTGAGGTCGGTGAAGTCGACTTTGTAATCGAAGGTGCCCGCGGGCATGTTGTCCCAATCGAAGTCAAATCGGGCAAGAAAGTTCGAGCACATGCAGCCCTCGACCGTTTGATGAGTGTGGGCGAGTACAAAATTCCCGAGGCCGTTGTGCTGAGCCACGAAAACCTTTGCAAAGAGGGCAAGATCCTTTACGTTCCAATCTATATGACATTCTGTCTCGATGAGTTTATGGAAAAGGACGACCCCAACAACGATTTCTCGTTTGCACCCATATCTCTCTAGGTCATCTGAGTCCGCAAGCCAGCCCCCACGCCCAAAGTACTGCGCCTTTCGCGCCAAAGGCGCGAAACAGCAAGGGGATAGAAGGCAGCGACAACCAACTCCCCCACTATGCCCAAAGTGCTGCGTATGTTTCGCGCAAAGCGCGAAACAGCACTGGGGCAGCAGAAGGCCACAATCAGCTAGCCCTCCATGCCCAAAGTGGCGCGTGGTTTCGCGGCCACGCCGCGAAACAGCGACCGGGACAAGGCACCCCCACAGCCACGTCCTTCATTCAGCCCCACAATCCGAGGACGTAGTCGTAGCAGGATCTGAGGGCTAACCTTCGCGGACACTCCGCAGGACGAAAGAAGCCCCCGCCGCACGTAATGCGCAGCGGGGGTTCTTTCATGTCCGAGGACGTCCGCGAAGGTCAGCCCTCAGATCCTGCGGTGGGAGACCTAAGCCTCGTTGTACACCGTCTTGAGCTTCAGCAGGTGCTGATAGCGATCCATAGCGGCCTGCTCGTTCTCCTTGAAGAGCTCCTCGGCGCGCTCGGGGAAGGAACGCGTCAGCGAAGCGTAACGGGCCTCGTTCATCAGGAACTCCTGATAACCGCCCGCGGGCTCCTTGGAATCGAGTGAGAACTTCTTGCCGGCAGCAGCCTCGGGGTTGAAGCGGAAGAGGTTCCAGTAACCGCACTCGACAGCCTTCTTCATCTCGGCCTGGCAGTTCTGCATGCCGCCCTTCTTGATGGAGTGCATCTCGCAGGGGCTGTAGCCGATGATGAGGGACGGGCCGTCGTAGGCCTCGGCCTCGTGGATGGCCTTGAGGGTCTGAGCCGGGTTGGCGCCCATGGCGACCTGCGCCACGTAGACATAGCCGTAGCTCATGGCAATCTCGGCCAGAGACTTCTTCTTGGTCACCTTACCGGCAGCGGCGAACTGAGCAACCTGGCCCAGGTTCGAGGCCTTGGAGGCCTGACCGCCGGTGTTGGAGTAGACCTCGGTGTCGAAGACGAAGACGTTGACGTTGTGGCCGGAAGCCAGGACGTGGTCCAGGCCACCGAAGCCGATATCGTAGGCCCAACCGTCGCCGCCGAAGATCCAGAAGGACTTCTTGGTGAGGTAAGCCTTGTCGGCGAGAATCGCCTTGGAAGCGTCACAGCCACACTTCTCGAGCTCGGCAACGTAGGCGGCGGCAGCGGTCTTAGAGGCCTCGGCGTCGTTGACGGAGTCGATCCAAGCCTGACCGGCGGCCTTGAGCTCGTCGGACGGACCGTCAGCGGCGATGATCTCCTGCGTAGCAGCGATCAGCTTCTTCTGAACGGCCTCATAGCCCACGGCCATGCCCAGACCGTGCTCGGCATTGTCCTCGAACAGGGAGTTGTTCCACGCCGGGCCGTGACCGTCCTTGTCCTTGCAGTAAGGAGCGGTGGCAGCGGGGTTGCCCCAAATGGAGGAGCAGCCGGTGGCGTTGGAGATGAACATGCGGTCGCCGGCGACCTGGGTCACCAGACGTGCATAGGCGGTCTCGGCGCAGCCGGCGCAGGAGCCGGAGAACTCCAGGTAGGGCTGCTTAAACTGGCTGCCCTTGACGTTGGCCGCGATGAGCTCCTTCTTCTCGGAGACGTTCTCGACCATGTAGTCCCAAACGGGCTGCTGGTCCATCTCCTGCTCGGTGGGAACCATCTCGAGGGCGCCCTTGGGGCAGACCTTGACGCAGTTGGTGCAGCCCATGCAGTCGAGCGGGGACACGGCCATGGTGAACTTCATGCCCTTGGCCTTGGGGCCCATGGCGTCGAGCGTGCGGGTAGCCTCGGGCGCGGCGGCAGCCTCGTCCTCGGTCATCGCGAACGGACGGATGGTGGCATGCGGGCACACATAGGCGCACTGGTTGCACTGGATGCACTTGGTCTCGTCCCAGTGAGGAACGACCACGGCGACGCCGCGTTTCTCGTATGCGGAGGCGCCCAGCTCAAACTGGCCGTCGGCACAATCGACAAAGGCAGAAACGGGCAGGCTGTCGCCATCCATGCGATCGATGGGCTCGAGCAGGTTCTTGACCTGCTGGGCGATAGCGGACTTGGTCTCCTCGGAGAGCTCGACGGGAGCGGCATCCTCGGCAGTTGCCCAGTCGGCCGGAACCTCGAACTTACGGAAGGCGGTAGCGCCGGCATCGATGGCCTTGTGGTTGGCGTCGACGATGGCCTGGCCCTTCTTCATGTAGGACTTGGTAGCCGCGTCCTTCATGTACTGCAGGGCGTCCTCGGCGGGCAGGACCTTGGCCAGCGCGAAGAAGGCGGACTGGAGCACCGTGTTGGTGCGCTTGCCCATGCCGACCTTGGCAGCCAGGTCGATAGCGTCGATCAGGTAGACGTTGACGTTGTTGTTGGCGATGTAGCGCTTGGCCACGGCGGGCATGTGCTCGGCGAACTCCTCGTCGCTCCACTGGCAGTTGACCAGGAAGGTGCCGCCCGGCTTGACGTCGCGGACCATCTTGAAGCCCTTGACGATGTAGCTGGGGTTGTGGCAGGCGACAAAGTCGGCCTTGGTCACGTAGTACGGCGAGCGGATCGGGGAATCACCAAAGCGCAGGTGCGAGACGGTGACGCCGCCGGTCTTCTTGGAGTCGTACTGGAAGTAGGCCTGAACGTACTTGTCGGTGTGGTCGCCGATGATCTTGATCGAGTTCTTGTTGGCGCCGACGGTACCGTCGCCACCCAGACCCCAGAACTTGCACTCGATGGTGCCGGGGGCTGCAGTGTTGGGCGCATCCTCGGCCTCGGGCAGGCTCAGGTTGGTCACGTCATCGACAATGCCGATGGTGAACTCGCGCTTGGGCTCGTCCTTCTTAAGCTCCTCGAAGACAGCGAACGCGGACGCGGGAGGCGTGTCCTTGCTGCCCAGGCCGTAACGGCCGCCGACGACCTTGATGCCCGTCTTGCCGGCCTCGTAGAGAGCGGAGACGACGTCCTGGTAGAGCGGCTCGCCGATGGAACCCGGCTCCTTGGTGCGGTCCATGACGGCGATCTTCTGGACGGTCTCGGGGAGAACGTCGACGAAGTGCTTGATGGAGAACGGACGGAACAGGCGAACCTTGACCAGGCCGACCTTCTCGCCGTGAGCGTTGAGGTAGTCGATGACTTCCTCGAGCACGTCGCAGAAGGAGCCCATGCACACGACGACACGATCGGCGTCGGGAGCGCCGTAGTAGTTGAACAGGCCGTAATCGGTGCCGAGCTTCTCGTTGATCTTCTTCATGTAGCCCTCGACGACGGCAGGGAGCTCGTCGTAGACCTTGTTGCAGGCCTCGCGGTTCTGGAAGAAGATGTCGCCGTTCTCGTGGCTGCCGCGGGTGTGCGGGTGCTCAGGGTTGAGCGCGTGATCGCGGAAAGCCTGGACGGCGTCCATGTCGCACATCTCAGCCAGATCCTTGTAGTCCCACATGGCGACCTTCTGGATCTCGTGGCTGGTGCGGAAGCCGTCGAAGAAGTTAAGGAACGGGGTCTTACCCTCGATGGCGGCAAGGTGAGCCACCGGCGAGAGGTCCATGACCTCCTGGACGTTGCCCTCGGCGAGCATGGCGAAGCCGGTCTGGCGACAGGCCATGACGTCGGAGTGATCGCCAAAAATGTTCAGGGCGTGGGAAGCGACGCAACGCGCGGAGACGTGGAAGACGCCCGGGAGCTGCTCGCCCGCGATCTTGTACATGTTCGGGATCATCAGAAGTAGACCCTGAGAAGCCGTGTAGGTGGTGGTCAGAGCACCGGCGCCCAGCGAACCGTGAACGGTACCGGCTGCACCTGCCTCGGACTCCATCTCGACGACCTTGACCGGGGTGCCGAAGATATTCTTGCGACCCTGGGCCGCCCACTGGTCGACATGGTCGGCCATCGGGCTGGACGGCGTAATGGGATAGATTCCCGCTACCTCGGTGTACGCATACGAAACATATGCGGCCGCCTCGTTGCCGTCCATAGACTTAAACTTACGCGCCATATACCCCTCTCCTCTCATATAGGTATACAGGCCCCGGCGATCGCCGGGATATTGGCGTGATGGGATTTTCGCTGTTGCTTCCAATCATCTGGCAGGCAGGCTCAGCAGCAGGTACATGGCGTGGAGAGAAGGCATGCCGAGGCGAGGAGGGCTGCACGCACTCCACAGGCCCAGCTGCCCGTCTTGCACATGACCGAGCGCCGCAAAGGCCGCATGCCGGATGCTCCCGGGCACGCCCCGGCGATGGGAGGCACCCGCAACGGAAATCCGCATGCGGGTTTATTGTACCCCGCCGCCAAGTGTAATTTCGACAAATATAGGTGGGCGGTAAAGGTTTACCTCGGGTGACCGCCAAGGGCCAAAATGAACGCTTCGTCCCCGGGCGATTGGCCCTGGCGCGCCATGGAGTGTCCCGGAGTGCCGGCATAAAAGGAACGTCCCCATCTGCCGACTAGAGGGCGCCGACGCCGAGGAGGATAGCGTAGGTGGTGGATTCGCCAAGTCTGAGCTCGTCGCCGGGATTGAGCTGGGCGGAACGGCCGGGCTCGACCTGAATGCAGACGCGCGTGGCCCCGTTTACCACCACGGTTCCGTTGGTGGACGACAAGTCCTCGACGTGCCAGATATTTTGAGCATCGCACCAGATATGGGCATGGCGGGCCGAGACATCGTCGCCGACGTCGGTAATATCGCCCTCACCAGCGGCCAGCGCGCCAATCTCAACACCCTGCTCACTCGGCTGAATCCAGCGCGGGGCGCTCACGACAAAATCTGTTTTGCACGCGCAGCAAGCCCAAGGGGTGCGCCGGGGCGGGTTCGCGTTCGCCCGCAGTCAGCGACATGCCAAGCGAACGCGGCGTGGATGTGCCTCCGCCACAGGTCGCGTGTGCGTAGTCGATGGCATAGTTCACCGAGGACCGCACATCCGCCGAACAACCGACGGCGACAAACAGCACCAGCACGGCCTCGGCGCGCTCGGCGGGCATGAGTTCCGCCGCCTGGGACAGGCGATCGAGCGCGTTGCGATAGAGATTCGTGTCCTGGTGGCACTCTTCGAGCGCGCGTACCATCGGTTCACCTGCAGGACCGCACACCATATTGATCACAGCCGTGGAGTCCATGGGATTGCGCTGGCGCAGGGCCAGTTGCGACATAATACGCGCAGCCGAGGTACCGTATTCGGCAAAGTAGCGCTGCTGAAGCGTGCCGACCGGCGCGCGAACGATAAAGCGGGAAACCCAAGAGCGATCGGCGGCTCGGCTCTGCGGGCTGCGGCCGTCGGCGAGCGGACGGGACGAAAGCACCAAGCCGCACAGCTCGATATGGCTCAGATGCGCCGCGCGCTTAAAGATGTCAAACATGGCCCCGCATGGGGTGAGCTCAACTTGAGATGCCATGACCTAGGCCTCCTTGGTCGTAGAAATAGAATCGGACGATACTTCGACAGGTCCGCCAAAAGTACGGGCAGCTGCGGCTCCACCGGCAAGCGGAGTCGCCATCTGGGCTTTTGTGCGTCGCGGTGCCGAAACGGGAAGTTCAAAGGCAAAGCCCATCGCAAGCAAAAACCACGTAAGCGTATAGGTTGCAACCAGAGCGGCAACAAGGCCGCCCATCACGGCGCGTTGGGAAAATACGCTACATGCAGCCACAACCAACACCGGAACCTCGCAGGCAGAAAGCGCAAGCACACCCTGCAGGAAGCCCGAGCGCCGATCACGTGCAAGTGCCCCCGCGGCAACGCCGGCTATGCCTGGCAGCGCCAACGCCAGTGCGGCAATAATACCCGGTAGCGACCCAGACCACACGAGCGATCCCAAAGTCGCCGTCACGCGGGCGCCCGACGCCAGCAGCGTGGCCGAAACCACGACCACAGCCCAAACCACGCCACAGACGACCGTCGCGCCGACCATCAGCGCGCGACGAACCGCACGGCCAGACGCATCCATGGGGCACGGCGTGAGCGGCTCGCCGCGGAGCGAACGACCGACATTTTGCGTATAGTGGTCACAAAACGCCGAGAGCGCCGCCTCGACCGCCGCCGGCTCGGGACGATCTTTTTGATGGCTGGACAGACAGGCCATCACCACGTCGAACAGCTGGGCATCGACAAACGCCAGTGCATCGCGTAGCTCTTCGGAATCCGGCTCAAGCCCCAGCTGCTGGGCCTGCTCGGCCGCGGCGAGCGCCACATCGGGCTCACGACGAAGCAGCTGAGTCAAATCACAACCGGGCGCATGGACACCAATGGGATAGTCGGGGCGCGTGTCCATCTTGAGACGATAGGGGCTGGCGATGTCGCGCGTCTTTTTTGCGCGAACACGAGGTGCCCGAAGTGCCCGGCGCGGCTTCGTATGGCGCGACGCCGGCAATGAGCTCGTAAACCGTGCTTGCCGCGGCATAGACGTCGATCGCCGGCGACATACGCAAAGCGCGCAGGTCGGGAATATCGTCGGTGAGCATCTCGGGCGGGGCATAGGCAACCGTCGCGCGACGCAGCGTGGCATAACGCTCCGTAAACGACGCCTTGCCGCCGGTACCGGCCACGGCCGACGCAGGCTCGAGCGCCAGCGACGAGCCAAAGTCGATCAGGCACAGGTCAAAGGTGCCCTCGGCAAGCTGCCGGTCAAGCGGCAGGCGCGCCGTACGCACCATAATATTAGCGGGCGAGATATCGCGATGGACAAAGCCCTCGCCCACCAGGCTCATACGGCAGAGCAGATCGAACAGGTCGCGACCCAGACGCGCCGCCACAAGCGGCGACAGGCGTCCGGCATCGTCCACGGCGAGTCGCGAACGCAAGCGGGCAAGCGTCTCGCCCTCGACCCATTCCATGACAATTGCAGGCACACCGTCGACCTCGCCCCAGCCATAGAGGCAGGGAAAGCCCTTAAGGCCCGAAAGGGCGCGATGGCATTCGTATTCCTCGCGAAACGCCGCCTTGAACTTGGCGACCAGCGCCTCGTGAGCGGCATCGTCGTCAAACTCATCGCGCGCCGGCAAGATGAGCTGCTTGAGCGCCACGGCCTCGCCTTGGGCGTTGACGGCACGCGTCACGCGGCCGATACCGCCACGGCGCATGGTGGCATCGTCGGCAAACAACATCGTAAAACGACGCAGATAGGCAGGCAGTTCGTCCTGACCGAGCGCAATGGCCGGCTCAAACCCGTCGACACGCGCCAGGCGCAGGCCGACCATCGGATCGCGACCGAGCGATTGTGGTGTGGTGGATGCAAGATCGGTCATCATAGGGCAAGCGCCGCCACGTTATTGTTGAAGTTACCGAGCGCGACGTCATCATCGCCGTAATGGCCGACCCATTGACATAGGTTGGTGTAACAGCCCCACAGATTGGCATACTGCTGATACCACTTTGACCGGGGCGAGAATGTCTGACGACCGAACTCGGCTCGAATGACAAACATCTCCCCGACCAGGCTGTCGCACGGCCTAGGATCTCCCGTAGAGTTATAGGTCGAGACCACGTCATTGGCACGAGAAACATAGCCGTCGAGCATGTTGTACTCGGTCACAAGCCAACTGTGAATGCTCTCTTCCTCAGCAGCGGAAAGGCCGCCGGAGTTTGCATCGTTGTCAGTGTTGCCGCCCGTCGAGCCGCCGTTTCCAGGCCCTCCGGTAGAGGAACCCGACCCAGAGCCGCCGCCCGAACTCGATGAATCCGAGCCGGAGCCAGAAGTATCCGAGCTACCGGGCTTTCCGGACTGCTGGGCGTCCTGCTCCTTTTGCTGCTCGACCTTATTCACCGTTGCCGCCACGCTATTGTTGGACAATCGATCGATGATCTTGGTGTTGGTGAGCACGATGGTTTTGCCATTGGCAAGCGTGACTTCGTTGTCCGGGGCCTCGGCGCCGTCCGCATCGTCGGTGCCAAACACAATATGCCCGACCACACTTGCCCAAGCATATCCAGTCGTGGTGCCCAGATCGCTTTTGACCTCATGCCCCACGCGCGGTTCGCGTGCGGCATGCGCCTGCATCATGGACGGCACGGTCATGCCATAGGCAGAAACGCCAGCTATGACCAGCACCAGCGAGCACGATAGCAGTGCGTACGCCCGCGGCGCCAAGCCCAGTCGGCGTCGTATGCGCACCGCGGCGCCGCGCTTTGTCTGAGTGCCACCGGGCCGCATGCGTTCTCCTCCAACAAAAACACGCCGCTCGGGAGCGGCGCATTCATTCGAATCCATATTTGAGTGTATCAGCGAACCAAAAAGGTTGCGCAACGAATGGACAAATTAAGGATGCGAGCGGAAGCGTCCATGCGATAAGCGGATACGAAGCATCTTTGTTGCACAACAAACTCACAGTCGCACGGGGAAATTATGACTACCCCGTGCGTCGCGAGGAAAACATACGGCAGGAGCAGCCTCGCCACCTAAATCGCGCGGCGGGCCTCGATGGCGCGGCCAAGCGTAAGCTCGTCGGCATACTCCAAGTCGCCGCCCACGGGAAGGCCGCTTGCCAGACGCGACACCTCGACGCCCAACGGCTTGATGGTACGGGCCAGATAGCTCGCCGTGGTCTCGCCCTCAATATTGGGGTTGGTGGCGATGATGACCTCGTGGATGTCCTCGTGGCCCAAGCGTGCCAGCAGCTCTCGAATGTGCAGCTGCTCGGGGCCAATCTTGTCCATGGGGCTGATCACGCCGCCCAATACGTGGTAGAGGCCGTGGTAGCTGCCCGTGCGCTCGATCGCCTGGACATCGCGCGGCTCGCCCACCACGCAAATGCGAGTGGTATCGCGCATCGGGTCCTGGCAGATGGAGCACTCGTCGGCCGTGGCGTAGTTAAAGCAGCGGCTGCAAAAGTGGACCTCCTGCTTGACCTCCAGGATGGCCTCGGCCAGGCGGCGCGCCTCCTCGGCGTCGGCCTCCAACAGGTAATAGGCGATGCGCTGGGCCGACTTGGGACCAATGCCCGGCAGACGGCCCAGCTCATCGAGCAGTTTTTGCAGACTGTGGTTGGCACTCATATATATGCGTGTCTTAGAACGGCATGCCCGGGATGTTGAGGCCGCCGGTGATGGCGCCCATCTGCTTGTTGGCGAGCTCGTTGACGCCGCGGACGGCCTCGTTGACGGCAGCCATGATCATATCCTGCAGCATATCGACGTCCTCGGGATCGAGCGCATCGGGATCGATGGTGAGGTTGACGAGCTCCATCTCGCCGTTAACGGTCACCTTGACCATGCCGCCGCCGGCAGAGGCGTCGACGGTCTGGGACTTGAGGTTCTCCTGCGCGGCGGCAAGCTGCTCCTGCATCTTGCGAGCCTGCTTCATCATCTGCTGCATGTTCATACCGGCCATGATGGCTCCTTTACGTGCGGCCGCACGCCGAGCTGCAAGGGCAGCCGGAGCACGGCGGGACTTTCAAACTCAAAAATCGTACCACGGCGCGAGGCCAGCGAGCGGGGCGGACGTGTTACCTCAGTCGATATACATGTCCTGGAGCGCAAGCCGCACCCATAGATTATGCAAAGTTGAATAATTCGCATCTGCATAATATTTAAAGCTAAATCTTGTAGAGCCGGAATCCGACATTTAATGCGTACCACTAAATGGCTAAATGCCGAGCCACTACTCGAGGCGGCGCTCATGACGGCGAGGTATAATTTGATTGCCATAGATAGTAATTTGGAGGTGCCCCATGAATGCCCCCAACGCGCTCCAAAACATCCGCTCAAAACACCCCGTTGCATATGTGGTTCTCTATCTCTTTGTCGGCTGGGCATTGCTGGTTGTCATCACCCATGCCATAGCTTTTGGAGCAGAACTGCTGATAGCCAGCTCGGACCAGCCCGTCGTCAAATGGGAGACGACCGATGAGTGCACCGACGGAACCCGAACCGTCTACTACAACAGCCCGTCCCTCTATCAAGAGTTCAAGGTCAAGATAAAGGACTTCAAGATTGTCGATGCCGAGCTAGGCGTTTATTTGGCAATCGGAGCAACCATTAACGCCGAGCAAGTCGAGTACACGGACAGCCATGCGACGTATCGTATCGACCTCAGCATCCTAGGCCGACCGTCACGCACCTGTCTGCTCAAATGCGACATACGCGGCACCACGTTGCACATGTCCGAAATACAGATGCGCCCGGGCAAAGAGATCTCTTCTTGAGCAGCATACCCGCCCGCACGGTTACTCCACCGGCTTGAAGATGGTGGACTGACCGAAGACGCTGCGGATGAGGGCCTTGGCCTCGTCCTCGGTCTGCGGGATGCTCGGGGCTGCGCCCTGATGGCCGAAGGGGCTGCCAGCACCGGGATTGGATTCCCAGGGAGCGGCGGGGACGTCGTCGTTTGCAGAGGCTGCGGGTGCCACAGCAGCGGCCTTGGTCGCGGACGCCGCACCCGGCACGTCGAACGGGGGCAGATTGTCCCCGCCGGCATCGGCAGCAAAACCACCGACCATAGCATCGTCGTAGGGCACCTGCTCGGATTCCCATGGCGCAGCCTGCGCAGGCGGCTGAGCCATGGGGACGGACGCGCGCTCGGGCGCTCGGGGCGCGGGCTCGGTCGGGAGCTTGCCCGTGGCAGGAGCACCGGCAGGGTTGTCGGAGCGCAGCCAAGGGGCCTTGGCCAGGTCGGATGACTTGGGCGCAGGCGCGGCAGCGGACTTGGGCGCGGGGATCGGAGCAGCCGGTTTGGGCGCAGCAGGTTCAGGCGCCGACGGGGTCGGTGCCGCTACCGGCGCCGCTTTTGGCTGCGTCGCGCTGGCGCTCGAGGATGCAGGGGGCACCGAGGACACGGGTTGCGGGTCCGCAGATACCGCAGCCCGTGCAGATGGAGAATGCTCCTCATGTTGAGGAGCCGGCGTGCCACCCCCATCCAGGACATAGTCGACGGTACGACGACCGAAGACCGCGCAGACCGTCGGCAGGACCACCGACTGCGTATCGGCGCGACCGAGCATCTTGATGGCAAAAGTCGAACCCGCGGGGAACGAGACCGTGAGCTTGGAGCCGTCGTCGGCCGTGGCGCGGGCGTTGAGCAAAAGCCCTGCGTAGGAGGCCTGACGAGCCTTGACGCGCTCGACGACCTCGGCCCATTTGCGCTGGAGCTCGCCGGCGTCCTCAACCGCGGGGGTCTCGGCAGCACCGGCGGTGGCAACCTGGGCGGCGTTGTTGGGCTTGGACACCGACACGGTCGATGCAGCAGGCGCGGAAGCCGGAGCCGCAACGGGCTGAGGTGCAGGCGTTACAGGTCTGGGCGCCGGCGCAGGAGCCGCGGACTTGGTCGCAGGCTGGGCAGCCGGAACAGCAGCGCCGCGGTCCCAAGGCATACCGCCCTGGCGCGCGGACGTAGCAGCGGGGGGCAGCGGATGCCGCCGGAGCGGCAGCACGAGCGCCCGAAATGAGCGTCGGCTGTTGGGCAGCAGCGGGTACGGATGCTGCAGGCGCGGCGGCCTGAGCAGCAGCCACGCTCGCCGGCACGGCGCCGTTGGCAATCATGGCCTCCAGGCGTGCCACGCGCTCGGCCAATGCCTCAATCGTTAAATCGGCCTCGGGACGCGCCAGACGCGTGCAGGCAATCTCGAGCACCAGGCGCACGTCGCTCGCGCCCCTCATCTCCAGTGCGGCATCGTCGAGCACCGTCAGCACGCGGGCCAGGCGGTCGGCAGGATGCTCGCCAAAGGCAGCGGCCTCGGCAGCAAGCGCCTCGGCCTGCTCGGAGCCGCCCTCAAACAGCTCGGCACGGGCACCGGCAACGCAGGCAACGTACACGTCGCGCACATGCGCCACCAGGTCGCGCGTCAGCTCCAGCAGGTCATTGCCCTCCTCGACCTGCGCACGGATCAGTCCATAGAGCTCGGCAACATCGCGATCGGCAATGGCGCGGGAAAACTCGCCCAGGATCTGGTCCGAAACCTCGCCCAAAAGCGAGCGGGCGTCGTCCGCATGCACAGAACCGTTGCCAAAGACGCTCAGCTGCTCCAGCGTGGACAACGCGTCGCGCATACCGCCCTTGGCATGGCGCGCCACGATAGCCAGCGCCTCATCGTCGTAATCGAAGCCCTCCTGCTCGCACACGTATGCCAGGCGACGCTCGATATCCTCGTTGCCGATGCGATGGAAATCGAAACGCTGGCAGCGCGAGAGGATGGTCTCCAGAATCTTTTGCGGGTCGGTGGTGCACAGCTCAAAGATCACGTGTGCCGGCGGCTCCTCGAGCGTCTTGAGCAGCGCGTTGAACGCCGCCGTCGTGAGCATGTGGACCTCGTCGATGATATAGATCTTGTACTTGCCGCGCACCGGGGCAAAGTTGACGGAGTTGATGATTTCCTCGCGCACATTGTCCACGCCCGTGCGGGAGGCGGCATCGAGCTCGTAGACATCGGGGTGGTTACCCTCGGCAATGAGCTCGCACTCCTCGCAAGTACCGTCGGGCATGCAGCCGCTTGCACCCTCGGCGCGCGCCGCCTCGGCATTGCGGCACAGCAGCGCCTTGGCCAGAATGCGCGCCATGGTGGTCTTGCCCGTGCCGCGCGGTCCGCAGAACAGGTAGGCGTGGGACAGGCGCCCCTCGGTGATGGCGTGCTCGAGCGTCGAGACGATATGCTGCTGGCCCACCACGGAGTCAAAGGTGAGCGGGCGATACTTTCGGTACAACGATTCCATGGGTGCTCCCCCGGGTATACTGAGTCTTGTTGCCGCGGCGGCCATGCGGTCGCACGGCATACTGCATTCCATAATAACCCGTACGGCGAGCCCGCCGCGATAGGAGTCCAAAGAGCATGGCAGACGCAGAGAGCAACCTCGTTCCCTCCGAAGCAGCCGACCAGGTCGAGGTCGCGCTCGAGGAGCAGGCCGCAGCCGACGACGGCATCCTGTACCTCAACGAGTACCAATACGAAAACGACCTCGTCACCGACTTCGCCCGCCTGGTCGCCTCGCCCAGGCGTCGCGGCTCGCTGTATGTCGCCGCGGCAATTGCCGCGCTCATCGGCATCGGCATGCTGGTGGCCGGCGGCAACTGGATCAAGTTTGGCGTCGTCTTGATCGTATTCGGCGCCTTTTTGGCCTGGTGGAGCAAAAACCTGCACCACACCCTCGCCCGCGACTTTATCGACGCCGTTGAGGCCGACGAGTCCATGGGTGGCCGCTATCGCCGCGTCGCCGCCAACGAGGACGGCCTGATGGTTTGGGGCACGAGCGGCAAGTCGCAGTTCTTCCCGTTTGAAAAGCTCGACCACGTGCTCGACGGCGAGCGCATCTTTGTGGCCATGTTCGCCGACCAGGGCGTGACGATCCCTAAGGACACCTTTGTCCGCGGCGATGCCGAGCAGTTCGGTCCCTTCCTTAAGGCGCGCATCAACAAAAAACTCCGCATCGAGACCAAACGCAAGAAGATGAAGGCAGAAAAGGCCGCTGCCGAAGCAAAACAGGGCGACAAGCCCCAGGAGACCAAGGGCAAGCAGCGCAAGCAGAAGAAGAGCAAGAAGAAGCGGTAGGCCGGCCGACACCGAAGGCGCCTCGTCCCGCGCCCGATTCCGGGCCGGGGCGCCTGGAATCGGGCGCGCGTACCGCCAATGGACCCGTTTTGCCTTGCTCTCGAGCTATTTCACTTCAAACCTTAAGAGCCTCCGCTCCGGCAGATCGGTCATCTTCATCGTGTAAGTCCCGGGAAATGCTTTCTCAAAACGGACGGTCTCGTAACCTTCGAAATAGTCGTTGGTGTTCTGCATCATAAATGGGACGAGCAACTCGTTTTCTGCCCCAACCTCCACGGCAAACGCAGCAGAGCCGCCAAGGACCGGCATGGCTTGCGTTATCAGATCGGTATTGACTACAAAATCATAGTTTGGCGCAGACTCCGGAACCAGATGCCAAACATACGCTTTGATTCCACCGTCGATATTATCCCTATTTCTGACACGCATCTTTACGGCGATAACGCACGTGATGTCGGCATCCTTCAGTCTCGTTTTCGTATCCACGGTGCCATATTTTGAATAATCGTCATGTGCTCGTTTGAGATACTCGCGCGGCGTGAGCAACTCTGCCCCGTCTATGCAAAACGAATACCCATCAGTCACCACATCCTTCGACCCCAGAAACGCTCCATCCATCGAGAGCCATTCGCCCTCCGCGTAATATTTCTCAGGAATGACCGTCCGGTTCCCGTTAACGACGCTCACCCTCATGCCCGCAAGGCCGGCAGCAGCACAGCAAAAAAGCGCGAGCGCCGATCTTCTCGTCCACAGGGTCTTCTTCATCGCGCTCACGACCTTTCCCGAACTTTCACAACGGCACCGTCGCGCATGCAGTAAACCCGATCGGCCAGTTCCTCGAGCACCTCTCCGTCATGGCTGGACAGAAGGACCTCACGACCCGTTGATGCCGCCATCGCCACAACGCGCTTGAGCATTTCAACGCCCGCTTCGTCGAGGGCATTCGTTGGCTCATCGAGAACAAGCAGCTTCGGCTTCTCCATAATTGCCGCAGCTATCCCCAGACGCTGCTTCATCCCAAGCGAGTATGCTCGGAACTTCTTTTTTTCGTCTGCATCGAGCCCCACGAGCCGCAGGGCAGAGCGAATGTCCTCGGGGGTGGCAACGCCCTTGATCTGAGCGATGAGCTTCAGATTGTCGTAGCCAGACAGATATCCCAAAAAGGAAGGCGCCTCGATCAACATCCCCAGACTCGGCGGGAACGAGATGTCCGCCCCAAGCCTTTGGCCATCGATAGAGATTTCGCCTTCGGTAGGCTTGATCAACCCGCAAACCGCTCGCATGAGCATGGTCTTACCCGAACCGTTTATCCCCTGAAGCCCGACCACAGTCCCAGGGTCAACCTCGATGGACACGTTGCGCAGAACATCGTTTTTGCCCATGCGCTTCGATACGTCCCTAACGATCACGCTCATATCTTGTCCCCCTTTTCTATAAGGTCGGCCCTTCGAAACCACAGTCCACCCAACGATAGGCATAACGACATAATCACAATTGAAAACAAGCCACTCGAGCCCGCCGCGATTCCCTCTTTGACAATTCCGCCCCAGCGCAACAGCATCAAGGCGTTACCCAATAGCGCCCAATGTCGCGCATATGCCGAGCAGATCAGGTAGCTCGTTAAAACCACAAACGAGACCGACGGCCCAAGTACAAAGCCAATCACTGCCTGCGCAAACGCAAGCGCCTCGAAAGCAAAAAAGAGTCCTACGAAAAACGGCAGCGCATCCGCCTCGGCAGCTTTGAGAAACCACGGCGCCAAATTAGCCAGCTGAAGCGACTCACCATGAATGACCGCGCTGAACGAGGAGCTCACCACCAAGCTCCAAATCACAACAGAGCAAACCACCACGAGCAGTGAAAATGCCGTTACTGCCGCCACCAAGATAAAACGCGAGACCCACCAAAGGGTTCTTGCCCGGCATCGAACAAGCGCTTGCAAACCAAACCCGTGCAACGATTCGGTCGGATAGTCGAGTGTTGTATAGAGAATAAGCAGAATGAGAAATAGCCATCCTAGCGGAGGCACAAACATGACCCCGGGCCTAGGCTCAAACGGAGCAGATCCGGCAAACACGAGCGCAAGATTATCCGCAAACCCCAAGGTATCCGTTCTAACCCCATACACAGAAGACAATCCGTAGGCGTACACCAAGTTCGCAACGGTCACTGCCGCAATTGCAATAAAAGTGATGATGTTCTTCTTCAAAACGGTCCTCAGGTCCGCGGCGACCAGCCTAAACAGCATCAGACCACCTCGCGTCTTTTCCACGCCCCAGAAAAAGCCAACGAAGCAAGGGTCAATAATATGATTTCCGCAAAACCGGCTCGAATGTCTGGCCAGTTATTCAGCGATTCCGACCTGATGCTGTTGAGGATATTGCAGTTAAACCCCACACAAGCCATTACGCCGAAGATCCAGCCATTTGCAAAATGCCACGCAACCATTAGCAGATACGGGACAATTATCGCTTTGATTCTGCTACGAAACAAAATTGAGAAGCCAGTTACAGCCATGGATAAAGTCCCGAGCGTGACAGCATCGAACAGCGTGTATGCGAGCACATATGACAAAGGATGCGAATAAAATAGACCGGAGAAGTAGCTATGCAGGTAAAGTCCTACGTAAGTCGACTCATCGACCCGAGGAAGATACGCAGGAAAAAGCATCGAGACGATCAGGAAATTGACGAGCAGAGGAATGGCAGTCACTGTAAACGCGGAGAGGAAAGCAGACAGCATCTTTACGTTCACGTACGCCTTTCTGGAAACGCGCGTGCATATCTGCATGTCATAACCACTCAAACGCTCAAAGAGACACGACCAAGATCCAGCCAACATTGCAAGCAGGGGCAGTGCATAGAAAAACACCGACGCAGACAGTGGCGCGTTCGCGCTCACAACAATCCAGTTACCGAAGCTGCTTTCACGTGTTTGACCGAGATAATTTTCGGCTTGCACGCCAACGCCGTAACCAAAAGAAAGAAGGTTGTGGCGCTCTTTTTCCAAATTTGCCCACGGCTCCAGCGCGGCAGCTATTGCAACTGCGACCGCAATCAAGAGAGCAAGGATAAAAGCTGGACGTCTAATCGTTTTCGACAGTTCGTATCTTGCGAGCTTTTGGTTCATACGTCCTCCTCCCCCTTCCGACCCAGAAAGCCGGAAGGGAGCCATTTCAAACAACTATGCGGGAAGCTTGTGGAAATGCCCGACGCAGTCGGGGCTCCATACGCCAATAACAGTGCCGTAGCCAGACTCCGCCCATGCAGTCAGTCGCGCCGCAGATCGCCCGTTCTCACGGACGAGGTTATACATTTCCCACTGTCCCTTGTGATTCGAACGATACGTTCCTGAGTACAATTCATGCTGCCGCTACCGCTTGTGTTATACGCACCGTCTGTATATAACCGAAGCGGATTTCCCGTATGGCCCTGGATATCCAGATAGAGCGATGAGGAATCATCCTTTTGACGGTAGCCAGTTGCACTCGTCCCGGCACATTGAAAACTAAATGCCTTATCGGCATTGTTCGTACAGGTCGTAATTCCCGTATCGGCGTTTTGAGTAATGCTGGAAACCTGAGAGGTGTCAAACTCCTCTTGTGCAAACGATGCAGCGGGAACCCCTAGGGACAGACCAGCTGCAATCACCAAGCCGACTCCGATTCGAGCAATAGCGCTCCTTGGCTTAATCATGGCCTTCTCCAATCAAAAGCGGTTAACAATGCGTCGACGCACGGCAACCTTCGCATGAATAGAGAAAGATGTCTGTAAACACCCGCTATTGAGTTGATTGCTCAGGCGTTTACACGTTATTTACCTGCGATAACAATAAAATTAGCTCCGCCTTATTCTTGATCTTCAACTGGCGGTAAGATGCAGACCGCAGCGCTTGCACCGTAGATGCAGCGTAACCGACATCCTCCGCAATGGCCTTTGTCGTTGCCCCCTCTGCCGTCATCAGCAAAATTTGCGACTGAACATCAGAAAGGGAGCGCGACGTAAGCAGGGCCAGCTGGCGCACGCGGGCCGTTTCGGTGGACCCGTTCGCCCGGTACTCCAAGACGGCCTTCTCGTCCTCAACCGAGCGGGCGAGCGCGATGTGCGTAACGAACATGGGCACAGACCAGCAAACAATCACCGTTGCCACGACGACATTGACAGCCGAACTTTGCCCCAACAACGACGCGAGGAACAACGGCTCGAAAACCGTCAGATCCTGCACCATATTGAGCAAGACAGCCCAAACAGGAGCCGTCGCCCCGAAGCAAAGCATCCATATCCCAAGCATTTTGCGCTGCGGACAGCTTCGCATCACTATATATGTGAGCAGCACCCCCGTCAGCACCGCAAGTCCATGGATTCGCCCCCTAGCGACCGCATAGATTAAGGCAACCATGCCCATTGACACCAACGGCACGATAGCCCGAGCATGGGCATGCACCTTAAACGGACGCAGCCCAACAGCGAGCGAAGCCGTAGACGCCACGCCGCAAAACAGGACCGGCACAGCCATCAACGGAACGCGTATGCACATCAATGCCGCGATATAGATAAAAGACCATTCCACAGCAGATAGCACCGCCCATACGTACGGGCTTCCGAGCCAAATCGCTTCACCCGCTCTATCCAGCGCAGCGCCACGATTCGCTTTTCCACCCGCGTAGCGTAGCGACAGAAGCAGTCCGAGACCCAATGCGTAGCTTAAGAGGGAAAAGGCGACAGCCCGCGAAACACCGGACCCCCAATCGCTATCCGCCATTACCAAGGGCCCCGCCGCAAGGAGGATAAAGAATAATGTGAGCAGGTATCGAAACAGCCGGCGCGTTCGAGCTGATGCCACTATATCGTCAGCATGCCGCTGCGGTAGCTCATGCCCTACAGTATCGCCCTCACCCGCAAACAGCGCCACGAGCTCGCGTGAGCCCGCAACCGACGCCTTCCCGTATGCTCGGTGAAGCGTTGTTCTCACCGTCGATGGCTTCGTATCCGTCTCCTTGGCAATTTCCGCCGGCGTTTTCCCTTTGAGCAGCAGTCGAACAAACTGCTCTTCTCTAGGCGACAGGGCAGGGGAAAACACCCCCGCATCGAATGTGTCGGACGCACAGGCGATATCCGAATTGTTGTCCCGTTTCCCCCTTAGCAACATGCATACGAAGGCAGCAGCGATAACGGACCCCATCGCCAGCAATGCAATGACCACGGCATCGCTTGCGAAGTATGCCGCCTCAACAGCCGGAATAAGACCAATAGGAACTGCTACGAGCACAGAACAGGCAAACACGTCGCGCCGCCCATGGCCAAAGGCACGAGGGCGGCAAAACGGCGGGGCCACAGTCAATGCGAGATAGACCAACGGAATTAAAAGCGCAAGGCCAATTGACGCGGCCGTTACAGGGGGCATCCCCCATGGCTCGGGAACGACTCTCCATGAAACTCGACAGCAAAACAGCAGGCAAGACATGACGGCTATTGTTTCTGTAAAAATCGCGTCCTGCGGATGACGAGTTTCCCTTTCGTCAGTCCGTGTCGACCTCTGCGTCAAAGGAGAGTCCGCCGTGCCCCAAATAACATATGAGAGAAGCAGCGACCCAACAAAGCACGAGACACACGAAACGCCATGTAACAACCAAATCGGTGCAAACACGATTGGAATAGAGTCTCCGCGAGCATAGAAAGCCAGGTCGGCCCATTCGGGAACCGTTGCAATAACACCAAGGAAAACACCGATGGCACCGAGATGCCTCGGCCGTCTCATTTCTCCCCCCTTGCATAGCGCAGCACCATGAACAAACGCCGCGAGGCTTGCGCCCAGGATAACGAGCCAGGTCATTGCACCTGATGCCAGGCCGATTGAAGATGAAAACCGGTGATAAGGGGTGACCGCCATTACGACAAGCGCAATGGTGCAGGCAGATGTAGCAGAACGGCGGGAAAAAAGCATATGGCCTCCATAGCGTGTCATTATATCGCTCGAGCCGCTCGTTTATCTCTGTTCTCACACCAGCCAGCATCAATGATTCAGGCGAACTCCAATCCGCGCCAGATCACGGTCCGGCTTTTGTTCGCAGTCCCCACATCAAAGCGGGATGCGGTTTCCTTTTGGACGCCGGTTCGGAAAGCGCGTCCCGTTCCAGGGCAATATTCTGGGATGCAGTTTCCGCAGCCCACCCCATTTGGAAGGCGCATCCCATTATTTGGCTGAAAACTGGGGTGCGCTTTCCGAACGAGCCGAAACGGCCCGAATCGATCGGACCACCTCATCCCCGTTTCCTCGCCATCTGCCCGAGCGTGCTACACTAGCAGCATCTATGCCACCGCGAATGGCTCGGCCCCACGCCCGCCGCTCGCAAACGAACTTTAAACGCACGAGGGTTGGCCATGCCGCTTTTCTCGCAACATACCGCCCGGTTCTCGCCGGACGTTCCTTTGGAGGGCACCAGCTCTCGCGAGCTGCTCAAGCGGTACCAGCCGCTCGAGACACTTGCGACCGGCGGTTTTGGCTCCATCGAGATCTGCCGCGACACGCACCTGCGCCGCCGCGTCGCCATTAAACGCATCCCCCTTATCAACGGTGCTGGCATGCCCGCTAGCGACATCATGGATGTCCTGCGCGAGGCGCACACTGCCGCCATGCTTCAACATCCCAATATCGTGCAGGTCATCGACTTTACGCACGATACCGCCTATGCCTACCTGGTTATGGAATATGTCGACGGCATGTCGCTGGCCGAGTTTTTGCATCGCGTGGACGGCCATTCGCTCACCTTTGACGAGGCCGCGGCCATTGCCGATGCCCTGGGCCAGGCGCTCACCTTCGCCCACAGTAATGGCGTGCTCCACCTGGACATCAAGCCCGCCAACGTGCTCATCGACCACTCGGGCAATGTAAAGCTCACCGACTTTGGCATGGCGCGGCTGTCGTCTGCTGGCGGCTTTGGCGGCTCACGCGGCGGCACCATCGGCTACATGCCGCCCGAGCAGCTCGATATCGAGACCGGCACGGTCGACGAGCGCGCCGATGTCTTTGCCCTCGCCTGTGTGATCTACGAGGGCCTGTGCGGCAGCGCTCCTTTTATGGCGGCCACGCCCGCCGACTCGCTCGGCCGCATCATCGGCGGCGCCAGCTATCCCAGCGAGCTGATACCACACTTTCCCTCGGGAGCCGAGGCCGCGCTCATGAGCGCGCTCTCCCCCATGCCGCAGGACCGCCCCAACAGCATCGAGGCATTTTGCGACCAGCTCCTTGCCGGTCTGGGCAGCGTGCGCGAAGGCCGTCGCAGCCTGGAGCAAATGGTTGGCGAACTTTCGGATGACGAGCAGGAGCTCGACGATATCGAGCCGTCGCACTACGAGGACGACGTCATCGAGGTCGACCCCGCACTCGGCTGGGCGGGCACGCGCTGGAGCCATGCGCGCGACTACACCATGCGCGCTATCTCGGCGCTAACGTGCGGCACCTTTAGCTTTTTGCTGATGCAAACGGCCGGGGTCGCGGCGCTTCCCGGCCTGGTCATTGCGGCCATCGCGATCGGAGCGGCGGCTGGCCTGGCCCCCCAGATTGGCTCGGCCATCTCGGCTGTGGGCTTTTTGGTGCTCATGGCCAACGCCACCATGCAGGCACAGGGCATCCTGTCGATGCTGCCCGTCGCGGTGATCTTTGCTGCCGCCATGTCCGGTTGGTGGATCGCCTGGGGTCGCACCGAGGCTGCCGCGAGCGCCGCGCTCACCTGTGCACTCGCGCTTGGCTGTCTGACCGGCAATACCTTCCTGGCAGCTGGGGTCGCCGCCGGCGTCGCGTCATTTTGGCTCGGCCCGGCAAGCGCCGCCGCGGCAACGGGCATGGGCGCGCTTTTTGCCCGTCTGGCCACGATCGCGCTTTCAGCCGAAGGCGTGCTGGGGCTCGGTAACGTTGCCGCAGCGCTGGGAGACCCGCTCCTTTGGGCTGCCTTTGTGCTGGTCGCGGCAACTGCCGCAGCATCATCCGCGTTGCTCAATGCCCATGCCAAGCGTGCCGATCAGGGATCAAACCTTGCCGCAATCGCCGCCATCGCCGTCACCGGCATCGGCTGCGCAGCGGCGTCCTGTCTTGCACACCATATGGAAATTGCCAGCCTTGCAGCCGCGGTCATCGCCAAGGCGGCGGTTGCGGGAATCCTATCCTCTATAATCGTTGGGATATGCCTATATTTGCTCGGATACCAAAGAACCTATACGGAGAGTGATCTTTCGTGAACTTCCTGAACATCTTCGAGGACCACGTGGCCGGCATCTTCGGTGCCACCCGTGCCCCGTTCTCCTTTAAGAAGCTTGCCAAGCAGGCCGCTCGCGACATGGAGGATCAGACTCTGGTGATCAATGGCGTCAACACGGCGCCGGCACTCTATACCATCCTGATCGCCGCCGACGACGACCCCATGCTCGCCCCGTTCTACCCCGAGCTTTCGCGCGAGGTCCGCGAGTTCGTGAAGGCGCAGGCCGAAAAGCGCCGTTATGTCTTTGTCGGCGAGCCCCTCGTGCGCTTTATGATCGATCCGCAGCTGCGTGCCGGCAAGTTCTCGGTCTTTGCCGAGAACGTCGATGCCCCCACGCTCGGCCGCCTGTACGAAGAAGAGCGCGCCTATCAAAACGGTCTGGGCCAAAACAACTCCGCGGCAAGCCGTGCCGCCAGCGCCCCGCGCGCCGGCCAGCAGCAGTTTGCTGCCCCGCAGCAGCAGCGCCCCGCCGCCATGCCCCAGCAGCAGCCGACGCCTCGTGCCGCCGCTCCCGACCCGCTTGCCGTAGCAGATCCCTTCGCGCCTAGCGTCCCCGACCCCGTCGCTCCTATCCCGGTGCCGCAGACCGTCTCGCGCGACGCGCTTGCCGGCATGGGCGGAGCCGCCGCGACCGGTGCCGCCGTGGGCCTAGGCGCCGCAGCCGGCATCGCCTCCAACATGGCAAGCACTCGCGCCCCGCAGCGCCCGCTCGCCCAGCTCGTCGACGTCGTGAGCGGCGAGAGCCATAGCATCACCTCCGCACAGGTAACCATCGGTCGCGAGCGCTCAGTTTCCGACATTGCCCTGCGCGACCCCAACGTGTCGCGCCGCCACGCCCAGCTCACCTTTACGGGCTCGGATTGGTCGATCGAGGACCTCAATTCCACCAACGGCACGCTCGTCAACAACCGCCGCATTACGCGCTGCCCGCTGCGCAACGGCGATCTGCTGACGTTTGGCCTGAGTACCTTTGAATTTAGGGGATAGTCGCTTATGAACATCGATATCGTCCTTTTTGCAGGCCGCATCGTCTTGGTCGCCCTGCTCTATATCTTCCTGTTCGCCGTCATGAAGACCGGCGTGGGACTCGTGCGCGGGCAGCGCCGCGACTCGGCTATCTGGACGATCGATGTGGACAAGGGCCCGCGCGGTATCCGCGGCATCCACGTAGACATGCTCGGCCCCGTCATCGTCGGTCGCTCGCCATCTTCGGACATCTGCATCAACGAACCGTTCGTCTCGGCCTCGCATGCGCGCTTTTCGCTGCAGGGCCCGGCGCTCATCATCGAGGACCTCAACTCGCTTAACGGCACGCTCGTCAACGGCCGCCAGCTCGTGGAGCCCGCGACGCTGCGTGAGGGCGACGAAGTCCAGATTGGCGACGTGGTCATGAAGGTGAACCGTCGATGATCGACGAGGAGAACAAGTCCGCAACTATGACCGAGGCACCGGCCGCCGCCACAGCTGCGCCGGCCCACGCCGCTCCGGCGGGCTCCGCGCCCGTGGAGCCCGAGGACACCGTGTTCTCCCTGCCTCTTTCGCATGTAACGCATGATATTTCGGATCTCGCCGATAACGAGGACGAAGAGGATGCCGTAGCGGCGCCCATCGGCGCACATGCTGCGGAACAGCCCACAGCGCCCGAAGCAACCCCGGCGCCGGCTCACTTTGCAGAGCCCGTCGCCGCGGCAATCAACGAGAGCGCTGCGGTGTTTGCGGCACCCGAACCCGCCGCGCCGGCGTTTCCCATAGCCCCGGCATCCGAGGTTGCGCCCGCGTCTACGCCGGCGCCCGAGCCTATAGACGTCAGCCCGCAAGACGACGAGTCGACCGCCCGCGCGCCCGAGGAGCCCGGCTCCCCGGACACCGGCGATTCCGAATCAAACGCCGAGACCGACACCGTCTCTCCCGGTGACACAGCCGAGATCGACGTTGCCGCCGTTGAGACCAAGCTCAAAGACCCCGGCTCGACCATGAGCTTTGAGCCCCTGACCGAGGAGCGCATCGAGCCCGACTCGACCTATGATGCCGGCACCACCACGCAACTCATGTGGGGCGCCCGCTCTGACGTTGGCTGCGTACGCCCGCACAATGAGGATTCCTACCTGGTGCAGTCGCCGCTCTTTTGCGTATGCGACGGCATGGGCGGTCACGCCGCCGGCGAGGTAGCCTCTTCCATTGCCGTCGAGACTATTGCCAAGACGGCCCCGCAGTCCGCCGACGCAGCACGCCTGGCCGCAGCCGTCGAGGCAGCCAACGCCGCCGTAATCGAGGCGGCCCTGAACGGCCTGGGCAAGCCCGGCATGGGCTGCACAGCCACTTGCGCCTATATCGAAAACGACACGCTCGCCATCGCCCACGTGGGTGACTCTCGCGCCTACCTGCTCCACGAGGGCACGCTCATCCGCGTGACCCGCGACCACTCCTACGTGGAGGAGCTCGTGGACGCCGGTGAGATTACGGCAGACGAGGCTCGCGTCCACCCAAACCGCTCGGTCATCACCCGTGCGCTGGGCTCGGACCCCGCCATGTATGCCGACCACTTCACTCTGCATATCGAGGAAGGCGACCGCCTGATCCTGTGCTCCGACGGCCTTTCGAGCATGATTCCCGATAGCGATATCGAGAACATCGCCACGCAGTCCTCAACCGCGCAAATCTGCGTCGACAACCTAGTGGACGCGGCGCTTGCCGCCGGCGGCCACGACAACGTGACCGTAGTAGTCGTTGACCTGGTTGACGATGGCGTTATGCGCGAGGCGCAGCGCGTGCGTCGCCGCAACGTCACCATCGGCGTCGTCTTAGGTCTCGTCTTGGTGCTGGCGGCTGCCATCTGGGCCTACACGGGTGTCACCGGCTCGTACTACCTGGGTACCTACCAGGGCAATGTCGCCGTCTGGCGCGGCCTGCCCGGCAAGCCGCTCGGACTCAAGCTCCACTGGCTCGAAAGCGAAACCAGTATCAAGCTGTCCGACCTGCCCGAAGACACGCAAAACCGCCTCAAGGCGGGCATTCCGCAAACAAGTGTCGACGATGCGCAGGACACGATATCCAAGTACCGCCACCAGATCGACGAGGAGCAGACCCGCCAGGTGATCGACGCGCAAACGATTCGCGACAACACCGGCCAGGGATCGACCTCCGAATCAGATTCCGAGAAAACCGCCGAACAGTCCGCCGAGGCCGAAGCCTCCGAAAAGAACTAGAAAGGGAGTGCCGCTTATGAGTCGCCGCAACACCGAGCTGCTCTTGCTCATCGCCTCGGCGTTCCCCGTCATCCTGCTGTATGCGATGTACGTCCTCACCGCGGGCGCTGCCATCTCCTTTGAGACGCTCGCCGTACCGATCGGCCTCTTTGCCGCCTTTGCCGCGGCCCACATTGCCGTGCGCATCTTGGCGCCCGGTGCCGACCCCGCCATCCTGCCCATTGTCTTTGTGCTTTCGGGCATCGGCATCACGTTCGTGACGCGTCTCGCCCCCGCTCTCGCCATCTCACAGCTCATCATCCTGTTTGTCTCGGTGGCCCTGATGGTGGGAACGCTCGCACTGGTCAAAAACCTCGACGTGGTCATGCGCTACAAGTACACCTTTGGCATTATCGGCATCATCCTGCTGATGCTGCCCATCTTTATCGGCACCACGATCTCGGGCTCCAAGCTGTGGATTCGCATCGCGGGCTTTACCATCCAGCCTGGCGAGTTCGCCAAGGTCTTTATCGTGCTGTTCCTGGCCGGGTACCTGGCCGAGAACCGCGAGCTGCTCTCCATCTCCAACCGCAAGATCTTAGGTCTTAAGATCCCTCGCCTGCGACTGCTGCTGCCGCTGTTTGCCGTGTGGGGTGTGTGCCTGCTCGTCGTCGTCTTCGAACGCGATCTGGGTTCGGCCGTGCTGTTCTACACCATCTTCTTGCTGATGCTCTACGTTGCCACGGGACGATTCTCGTATGTCGTTATCGGCCTTGCGCTCTTAGCTGTCGGAGCCGTGGGCGCCTACAAGTTCCTATCGCACGTTCAGGTGCGTTTCCAGGTTTGGGTCGATCCGTTTAAGGACGCCCAGGGCCAGGGCTACCAGATCGTCCAGTCGCTCTTCTCGCTTGCCGATGGCGGCCTGGTCGGTGTTGGCATCGGCAACGGCATGGCCAACAACATCCCTGTCGTCGAGTCCGACTTTATCTTCTCGGCTATCGGCGAGGAGATGGGCCTTTTGGGCGGCGGCGCCGTGCTCATCCTGTTTATGCTCTTTGCCGTGCGTGGCCTCACCACGGCTGCCCGCGCTAAATCCGACCTCGCCGCCTTTAGCGCCACGGGCCTTACGGCCGCCATCAGCTTCCAGGCCTTCTTGATCGTTGGCGGCGTAACCCGCCTGATCCCGCTGACCGGCGTCACCCTGCCCTTTATGAGCCAGGGCGGTTCCTCGCTGCTGGCGAGCTTTATCATCGTCGCGCTCCTGCTGCGCGCCGGTGACGAGGCGACCGGACGCGAGGCCGAGCTTACCGGCACCGGCACCATGGCTGCCATCACCGATGATCAGGTCGCATCTGCCGCCGCCCCGACGGGCACGCGCTTTGCCACCTCGTCTTCCTACGGCAGCGGCAGCCATTCCGTCGGCTCGCGCATGCGCCGTCGCCTGCTCGACACGCCTGAATCCGGTGTGCTCGGCCGCGTTGCGCTCGCCAACCGTCTAACCCGCGCGGTACTCGCCTTTACGGCGCTGTTCGCCATCCTTATCGGCAACCTCACCTATGTCCAGGTCATCAAGGCCAAGGACTATCAGGACATGCCGACCAACAACCACACCATCGCCCGCTCCAAGTACATCCAGCGCGGTTCCATCATCACGTCCGACGGCGTGACGCTGGCCGAGTCGCTGCAGCAGGAGGACGGCACCTACGTACGCTCCTACCCCAACGGTAACCTGGCAGCGCACGTGGTTGGCTACGTGAGCCAGCAGTATGGCACCACCGCCATCGAGAGCGTCATGAACGACACGCTCACCGGTTCTAAGGACTACTCCAGCTGGAACAACGCCATCGCGTCACTCGCGGGCCAGACCCAGCCGGGCAACACCGCCAAGCTCACCATCGACTCGCGCATCCAGACGGCTGCTGAGCAGGCGCTCAAGGGCTTTAAGGGCGCTGTAGTGGTCATCGACCCGCGTACCGGCGCGGTTCTCGCATGTGCCAGCTCGCCCACCTACGACAACACCAACATCGATGCCCTGCTGCAGACGGGCGGCGGCGAGGACGGCTCCATGTACAATCGCGCCATGGACGCGCTGTACACGCCGGGCTCAACGTTTAAGGTCGTTACGCTTTCCGCGGCACTCGAGACCGGTACCGCCAGCCTTACCAGCACCTACCAGGCGCCCGGCTCCATGGACATCGGCAACGCACCGGTCACCAACTATGCCAACGAGAGCTACGGCACCATCAGCCTGCAGCAGGCCTTTGCCGTGTCCTCCAACGTCGTCTTTGGCCAGGTGGCAAACGAAGTTGGCGCAAACACGCTCGTGCAGTTTGCCAACGCCTTTGGCTACGGCCAAAAGCTCGGCCAGGACCTGACCTCCGCGGCCTCCATCATGGCCGACCCGTCGCTCATGACCGAGTGGGAGACCGCCTGGGCCGGCGCCGGCCAGCCTGTCGGCATGGACCACACGCCCGGCCCGCAGACCACCGTCATGCAAAACGCCGTGATTGCCGCCGCCATCGCTAACAGTGGCGTGGTCATGGACCCGTACTTTGTAGCCCAGGTACTCGCCCCGGACGGAACTGTGGTCAAGACCACGCAGTCCCGCTCGCTGGGTCAGGCCGTCAGCTCCGCCACGGCCGACCAGGTCAAGCAGGCCATGCTCGCCGTCGTCCAGTCCGGTACCGGCACCGATGCCCAGGTCCCCGGCGTCAAGGTCGCCGGCAAGACCGGCTCGGCCGAGACCGGCGGCACCAACGTCAACTCGATGTTCGTTGGCTTTGCACCTTACGATTCACCCACGGTCGCCATCTCGGTGGCCTTGGAGGATTACGACAAACACGACGTCAAGGCGGCCAAGATTGCCGGCATCGTCCTGACCGCAGCGCTCGCCGCACAGGGAGCGTGATGCCCATGATCGAATCGGTCACCCGAGGCGCGCCGCGGCCGAAGAGTTAACGGCAACGCGCCACACGGCCCCAGCGGCCACATCGTAGGTACTACACACATCGTTGAGCGAATAGTTATGTTAGGAGCAGGAATGGAACAGAGGGTCCTCGGGGGAAGATACCTCCTCAAGGATAAGGTGGGGACAGGCGGCATGGCGACCGTCTTCCGTGCGCAGGACCAGGTCCTCGACCGCACGGTAGCCGTCAAGATCATGCTGCCGCAGTATGCTGGCGACGCAACCTTCGCCGCACGCTTTAAGCAGGAGGCCCAGGCAGCAGCCGGTCTCTCCTCCCCCTATATCGTGGGCGTCTACGATTGGGGCAAGGACGGCGACACCTATTACATCGTCATGGAGTACCTGCGCGGTACCGACCTTAAGAGCGGCATCAAGAGCCACGGCGCCCTCGACCCCAAGAAGGTCGCCCAGATCGGCTCGCAGATCAGCTCCGCGCTTTCGGTCGCTCACAAGCACGAGATCATCCACCGCGACATTAAGCCGCAGAACATCATGGTGCTGCCCGACGGCAACATCAAGGTGATGGACTTTGGCATCGCGCGCGCCAAGAACAGCCACCTCACGCAAGACAACAACGTGCTGGGAACCGCCCACTACGTCAGCCCCGAGCAGACCCGTGGTCAGGACCTCGGCCCCACCTCGGATATCTACTCGCTGGGCGTCGTGATGTATGAGTGCGCCACCGGCCGCGTTCCCTTTGACGGTGACGACGCTATCTCGGTCGCACTCAAGCAGGTCAACGAGCTGCCTATTCCGCCGAGCCAGATCAACTCCGGTGTCGACGCCGACCTTGAGCGCATCATCCTCAAGTGCATGGAGAAGGACCCGGCAAACCGCTTCCAGACCGCCGACGAGCTGCGTCAGGTGCTCAACAGCTACCTGTCGGGCCGTGCCGTCAACATCTCGGAGCCCACGCGCATCATCGGTGCCCCCGGTGAGCTGGGCGCCACCAAGACTCGCGAGCTTTCCGATCAGACGCGCGCCATGGTGCGTCCCGTCTCGGGCGTGAGCGGCCAGAATACCGCCCGTAGCTCGGTTTCGGGCTCCACCGGCTCCTACGAGGTCGAAAAGCCCAAATCCAACAAGAACAAGATCATCGCCGCCGTGGTGGCAGCCGTTGCCGTCATCGGTATCGTGGTGGCCTTTGCCACAGGACTCTTTGGCGGCGAGCAGGTCACCGTGCCCGATGTGCTAGGCAAGGACCAGCAGACTGCCGTCGAGCAGATCAAGGAAGCCGGCCTCGAGGTCGGCACCATCGACCAAAGCTACAACGACGATGTCGACGAGGGCAAGGTCGCCGAGCAGACGCCCAACGGCAACACCAAGAAGGCCAAGGGCACCAAGGTGAACCTGGTAATCTCCAAGGGCCCCAAGCCCTCCGAGAAGGTCGAGGTTCCCCGGCTGGTCGGCCTGACCAAGGACCAGGCAGAAGCCGCGCTGGCAAGCGTTGGCCTGAAGGGCAACGCCTCCGAGGAGGCCAACGAGGCCGATGAGGGCCAGGTCTTTGAGCAGGGCACCGAAGCCGGTAAGGAAGTCGAGAAGGGCACGACCATCTCGTACAAGGTCTCCAGCGGTCCTGACACCACCTCCGTCCCCGATCTGACCGACATGACCGAGGCCCAGGCGCGCAACGCCCTCGATATGGCAGGCTTTGGCGTCGACGTGAGCTACCAGGAGAACGATTCGGTTACCGAGGGCACCGTGATTAGCTGGAACCCCAGCGGCAAGCAGAAGCCTGGCGCCACGATTACCGTCGTCATTGCCAAGAAGTCCGGCAAGGCCAGCGTTCCGGGCAACCTGTACGGCAAGAGCATCTCCGCGGCCGTCACCGCGCTCAACAACGCCGGGTTCTACAACATCGCATTCTGCGATCAGAACGGCAACCCCGTGAGCGGCAATGAAAACGCCACCGTTACGGGCGTCTCCCCCACCGGCAAACAGTCCACCGACAGCACGATTACGCTGACGGTTGCACTTTCTGGCTCGGGTTCGGGTTCAGGCACGAGCACGGGCGACGATTCCGGTACGACCAACTAGTCGCAACCCAACCGCTCATTACGGCTCTCGCCGCAAACATATTCGCTCACAGGCGCCCGCTTGCTCCCCCAGCAAGCGGGCGCTTCGTTTTTGACATGGCATGAACCAGAAGAGCCCGGCACCGTGGCGGTGTACCGGGCTCGACAAATCTCTGGTGCCCCCGGGCGGATTCGAACCGTCGACACCCGCTTTAGGAGAGCGGTGCTCTATCCCCTGAGCTACGGAGGCATGCTGTACTAGTGTAGCAGATTTACGCCGCTGTAATGCAACGTATAGCCACTCTTCGAAGTTGCGGTGGAACAGCCCTCCGGAAAGTGCGTCCCACTATCCAGGCAAATTCTGGGTCAGACTTTCCCCATGAGACCTCGCTGGGAAACTGTGACCCAGAATTTCGGCTCGAAACGGGACACGGTTTCCCAAACGACCCCGTTCCGGAAACTACATCCCGGAATCGACGCTCGAACTGGGATGCACTTTCCCGATCGAGCCACATGGGAGACTGCGCCCCACTTTGAGGGGGCGCTCTTTAATGACTACTTGCCTTTGTGGAAAAGGTTTTTGATAACGGAGGGGATGCTCTTGGCGCCCTTGGCCGTCACATCGATAAAGTCGGGCGAACGAACGAGCTTGTCCTCGTCAATGTACTTACGCACCGCGCGAAGCGTTTCCTTGTCATTGCGCGTCGAAAACGTAAAGTGGCCATTCTCTTTGGTAAAGATGGCAAAACGCGTAATCTTCTTGGTGCCGCGCAAAACCTCGGCGGCAATATAGTCGACCTCGTCCCACGGGATTTGGATATAATCCTCGGGATTACGCTCGTTATAGTACTCAAACGCCTTATTGCCCACCATCACGTTACCGTGACTGGTAAGCCCCATCAGGCAGGTTGCCGGCGTTGCCAGATCGACCGTGCTGTTCTGAGATTGCGCCATACGCGCCTCGCCCTCCAATAAAAACAATCGGACCGCATCCAGTGTACCCACCGGGTGCGGTCCGTTTCAATGGCTCAAAAGCCCTTGCCTAGCAACTCTCGGTCTTAAGCCGAAGCGTGCTTACATGAAGCCGCAGACGCGACCGATGATGCCGACGGCGAAGAGAGCCAGGATGATGACGATCGGGCTGACCTTCTTCTTGAGGAGCTTGCAGACCAGAAGGGTCAGGCACACGGCGGCAAGGCCGGGGATGAGCTGATCGAGGTTGGCCTGAAGCGTGGTGACCTTCACCGGGTCGAGTGCGTTGGCACCGACAGAGCTGTACATCGTCAATGCCTGCTTGATGCCCTCAGAACCGGCGGGCAGGTTGGCCCAGTCGATATAGGCGCCAGCGGACTGCGTGACCTTGGAGACGACCGGGGTGAAGGAGATGGACACCCAGCGCTCGACCAGGGCGCCGATGATGAACATACCCAGGATGGAAGCACCCTCGGTGACCTTGCCCATCAGACCGCCGGAGAGGTCCTTGGCGATGGAGGAGCCGACCTTGTAGCCAAACTCCTGCGTGTACCACAGGAAGGCGTAACGGATGATGTTCCACGCGAAGAAGAACAGCAGCGGACCGGCGATGCTGCCGGACAGGGCCAGGGAAGCGCCCAGTGCACCCAGAATCGGGCGAAGGGTGAACCAGAAGGCGGGGTCGCCGACGCCGGCGAGCGGGCCCATCATACCGACCTTGACGCCCTGAATGGCGACGTCGTCAATCGGAGCACCGTTGGCGCGCTCCTCCTCGAGGGCGAGGGTAACGCCAATGACGGGGGCGGAAACATAGGGGTGGGTGTTATAGAACTCCAGGTGGCGCTTAAGAGCGGCAATCTGGTCATCCTTGCTGGTGTAGAGCTTCTTGATCGCAGGGATCATTGCGAAGCACCAGCCGCCGTTCTGCATACGCTCGTAGTTCCACGAGCCCTGAAGGAACTGATGACGGAAGCAAACCTTCTTACGGTCAGCCTTGGTGAGCTGAATCTTGTTCTCTGCCATATGTATCACTCCCCTCCTACTCGTAATCGTTCAGAATGTCGCCGAGCGGGTCACCGGAGCCACCGCCCATGCCGCCACCCTGCTTGGCCAGATCCTTAAGGCCAAGGTAGATGAGGGCAAGGGAGATGCCGATGAGGCCAAGGGCGATCAGCGTGAGCTGAGGGATGGCAGCAAGGACAAAGCCGAGGATGAAGAACGGCCAGGTCTCCTTGGTGGCCATCATGTTGATGACCATGGCGTAACCGACGGAAGCGACCATGCCGCCGCCGACAGCCATGCCGCCGGACAGCCAATCGGGCATAGCGTTAAGCGCGTTGGTAACGGCCTCGGCCGGGATGATGCACAGAAGTACTGCCGGGATGGCGATACGAACACCCTGCATGAGGATGCCGGCGTACTGCCAACGCTCGATGCCGGCGAAGTCGCCCTTCTCGGCGCAGGCGTCCATGCCGTGAACCATAGCGGTAGCCAGGGTACGGCAGATCATGGTCAGGAACAGACCAGCGACCGACAGCGGGACGGCGACGGCGATGGCGGCGGTAACGGCCTTGGCCGAATCGGTGGCGCCGCCGTTGAGGGCGAGCACCATGATGATCGAAGAAGCGACCGAGGCCAGAGCGGCGTCAGGCGCGACGGCGGCGCCGACGTTAGCCCAGCCAAGGGCCATCATCTGGAGCGAACCGCCCAGGAGGATGGCCCTCCTGAAGGTGACCGGTTACGAGACCGATAAGCGTGCATGCCACGAGCGGCTGATGGAACTGGAACTCATCCAGAATGCCTTCCATACCGGCAAGCAACGCGACAATCGCAACAAGCAGAATAGTGATTGCAGACATGTATCGGACCCTCCTTTACTATGCTTGAGCGGCCAGTTCGGCCTTAGCTTTCTTCAACATGGCGTCGAGATCCTCGGAGGAATCCGAAGGAACCTTGCGGACCTCGAACTTGACGCCCTTGGCCTTGAGAGCCTCGATGGTCTTGACATCGTCATCGCCCATAGCGACAGCGTTAGTGACGACGACCTTGCCCTTGGAGTGGGCCATGGAACCGATGTTGGCTTCCTTGATGTCGACGCCGGCCTCGATGGCCCTGAGCAGATCCTGCGGGTTCTCGAACAGCAGCATCGCCTTGGTGTCGCCAAAGCGCGTGTCCTTGACGACCTCGGCCATCTTCTTGATAGGCACGACGTTGGCGTGGACTCCCGGAGGGGCAGCCTGCTCGATCATGGTCTTGCGGAGCTCGTCGTGAGCAACGCCGTCGGAGACCACGATGATGCGGTTGGGGTTGATCTGCTTGGTCCACGTGGTGGCCACCTGACCATGCAGCAGGCGCGTGTCGATACGGACGTGGGCGATCTTGATGTGCCCGTCGCCGATCACCGTTCCCGGAGGAATGGCACCCGCAGGAGCAGCGGCGGCCGCAGCCGGCTTCTTCTCCTCGGGCTCCAGAGACTCGGGCTTGACGCGCACGCCGGCCTTAGCCTCAGTCACGAGATGTTTTGCGATCGCATGTGCAGTGTTCTTTGCGTCAAAGCGCTGCGAATATGCCTCGATGAGCATAGGCAGGTTGACACCGGTGACGATAGCCCAGGAATCGTGGCCCTCGATGAGCCCGCTGATCTGGTTGAACGGCGTGCCGCCCCACAGATCAACGAGGAAGAGCACCTGCTCCTGGTCTTCGAAGGAAGCGATTGCTTCCTCGACCTTGGCACGGAAGTCGTCGGGGCCCATGCTCGGCTCGAGCGAGACCACGGCAACAGACGGCTGATCGCCAAAGACCATCGAGCCCGTCTGCTTGATTCCAGCTGCCAAGTCCCCGTGGCTAGCAAGAACAATACTTACCATCACATAACCTCCTTTTTGTCTACGTATTTTCTATACGACATGAAAGGAGTATAGCTGTTTGGTTTGTGGAATTATAGCTAAATCCGCAAAGGGTGGATTATTTGTTTAAACGTCTAGGTTTGTTACAAGTTGATTACGTTACTGCTTTTTGACTCATTACACGACAAGGCGTCGCTCATCAAGCCATGCATTTTACAGATACAAGCAGGCTGTTCATTAATATCGATTTTAGGCAAGCGCGAATGCGCTTGTACTGCCGCTATTTTGTTTAAACAGACATGGCTTGACTATTCTCGTGACTTATGGTCTATGAAACCACTCAAAATAGTTGCGGTGGAATAGTTCTTGTTTAAGAGCCAGAAGGCTGAATTTAGGAACTATTTCACCGCAACTTATAGGGAATCCTAGGCGATGTGGAGGGGGTTGGCGGCGTCGACGGCGTCGGGGACGTCGGAGAGGCCGTCAGGAGCAGCGTCTGCCGGGTCCTCGTCGGGGGTCTCGATCTGTTTGATCATGACCTCTTGGCCCTGCAGCAGGTATGTCTCGCCGCTACCGCAATGGGGACAGGTCTTGCCGTGCTCGACCGTCGCGTAGTCGCGGCCGCACGCCTCGCAATGTGTCACGGCCTCGACGGGCTCCACGATAAGCTCCGCGCCCTGCGCGATAGACTTTTTATCTGCTGCCCAGCGCCAAGCGTCGAGTAGCAAGTCGGGAACGACGCCCGAGACCTCGCCCAGCAGCAGCGTGACGCTCGAAACGCGACGCACGCCATTGGCGCGCGCCACGTTCTCGACATCGCGAATGATGTGATAGACGATCCCCAATTCATGCACTTTTTCTTCCGCCGTTCCCGTTATGGCTACTTACTTGCGACCGAACTTAATCTTGATGGCGCGCTTGAGCGCGTACTTGCCCAGGCTTGGGAGCTTTTGCTCGTATTTGACCATCGTGGAGCACTCGGGGCGGTCGCGATCCAGATGGATGGCGTCAAACGCGCACTTGGTGGTGCACAGGCCGCAGCCGATGCACTTGTTGGGGTCGACGATCGAGGCACCGCAGCCCAAGCAGCGAGCGGTCTCGGCGCGCACCTGCTCCTCGGTAAAGGTCTCGACGTACTCGCTAAAGGGCGCAGCCTTCTCGCGCTCGCGGTCGACACGTGCCACCTCGCGGCTTGCGTTGTCATAGCTCTCAATCACAACATCGTCGCGGTCAAGCGCGGTGTAGCGGCGCTGGTTGCGGCCGATGGTGAGCGTGGAGCCCGGCTGCACAAAGCGATGGATGGACACGGCGGCCTCGTGACCGGCGGCGATGGCGTCGATAGCAAAGCTGGGACCGGTGTAGACGTCGCCGCCCACAAAGATGTCGGGCTCGGCGGTCTGGTACGTCTGCGGATCGGCAAGGGCACCCTGGCTGTGGCCGAGCTCCACCTTGGAGCCAGCCAGCAGGTCGCCCCACACAATGGACTGGCCAATCGACATGACGACACGGTCGGCATCGACACGGCGCAAGTCGTTCTCGTCATACTCGGGGCGCAAAAACGCCCCTCGTCGTCCAAAAGCACGCGTGCAGCGCTTAAAGGTGATACCGCACACACGACCGGCCTCGTGCAGTATCTGCTGGGCCCCAGCCGCAGCTAATGTGCGCGCCGTCCTCAATGGCCTCGCGACGCTCCTCCTCGCTGGCAGGCATCTTGACCTTGCTCTCCAGGCAGAACATCTCAACGTGCTCGGAACCCAGACGGCAGGCGTTGCGCGCGACATCGATGGCCACGTTGCCGCCGCCCACCACGATGGTGCGCCCGGGCAGCGCGTCGATCTTGCCGCTGTTGACCTCGCGCAAAAAGTCGACGGCCACGGTCACGTCCTCGGCATCCTCGCCCAGAATACCGGCAAGGCGGCCACCCTGGCAGCCAATGGCCACGTAAAAGGCTTTAAAGCCCTGCGCGCGAAGCTCGTCGAGCGTCACATCGCGACCGACCTCCACGCCATAGCGGAACTCGGCGCCCATCAGGCGAATGACCTCGACCTCGGCCTCGATAACGTCCTTCTGCAGCTTAAAGCTGGGAATGCCGTAGGTGAGCATGCCGCCCGGGCGCTCGTTTTTCTCGAACACGACGGGCTTGTAGCCCTTCTCGGCCAGATAGAAGGCGCAGGACAGACCGGCCGGACCGGCGCCGATGATGGCGATCTTCTGGTCGAAGCCGCCGGCACGCGTCGGGGTCACCACAGGTGGGACATAGCGAGTCGCGGCATCCAGATCGCGCTGGGCGATAAACTTCTTGACCTCGTCGATGGCCACGGCCTCGTCCACGCGACCGCGGGTGCAGGCATCCTCACAGCGGCGGTTGCACACACGGCCGCAGATAGCGGGCAACGGGTTCTCGCGCTTGATGAGCGCCAACGCCTCGTCATAGCGGCCCTGCGCCGCGAGCTTCAAATAGCCCTGAACGGCAACGTGCGCGGGGCAGGCCGTCTTGCAGGGAGCGGTGCCGGACTCATGCGTCTCGATACGGTTGTCGTTGCGGTAGTTGGGCGACCACTTGGTGTGGTCCCACTTGGTGGCATCGGGCAGCTCCTGGCGCGGATACTCGGGTACCTGTCCGCCAGCCTTTTTGCTACAGAGCTTCTGGCCCAGTTTGGCGGCGCCGGCCGGACACACCTCAACGCAGCGACCGCAGGCCGCGCACTTGTCCTTCTCGACCTTGGCGACGTAGGCCGAGCGCGACAGGTTGGGCGTGTTGAACAGCTGCGAAGTGCGCAGGGCGTAGCACACGTTGACGTTGCAGTTGCAGATGGCGAAGATTTTGTTCTCACCGTCGATGTTGGTGATCTGGTGCACAAAGCCGTTGTCCTCGGCCTGGCGCAGGATGTCGTAGACCTCCTCGCGCGTCACATAATGGCCGCGGTCGGTCTCGACCACGTAGTCGGCCATATCGCCCACGGCGATGCACCAATCGGCCGGGTCGTCGGCGCAGCCCTCTCCCATCACGCGACGGCTCGCGCGGCAGCTGCAGGTGCTAGCGGCATACTTACCTTCGTATTTGTCGAGCCAATGCTCGATATGCTCGATCGGCACCGAGGTGCTCGCGGCATCGATGGCCTTCTCGACCGGAATGACATGCATGCCGATGCCGGCACCGCCGGGCGGCACCATCGGCGTGGCCTTGGACAGCGGTCCCTTGGACGCCTGCTCAAAGAACTTGGCATAGACCGGATGCTCCTCGAGCTGGCTCACGCGCATGTTGAGGAACTCGGCGGAACCCGGCACCAGCATGGGCAGCACCCACTGCTTGGCGCGCTCGGGGTTTTCCCAGTTGTACTCGAGCAGACCCGTGTAGCTCATGTCGTCGAGCAATTTTTTTCGATATCGGCCTCGGGCATGCCGGTGAGCTTGACCATCTCGGGCAGCGTATAGGGACGGCGCATCTTCATCTTGCAGAGCACTTCGGCCTGCTCGTCGGTTGCGGCCTCGGCAAACGACCAGTACTCGTAGCCCAGCAGCTCGTCGCGGTGCAGCAGGCGGTTGGTGCAGTGCTCACACAGTTTGACGATGGCCTCGCGCGGATGCTCCGGTATCGGCGGCACGAACTCCGCGCCGATATCGGGCTCGGTATAGCTAATCCCCGGTCCGTTGAGAATCATAGTCGTCCCTTCTCTTGCCACAGCCCGGCGAGACCGCGGCGCCCCTCTTTGTACGGGTTCGACATGCCCCCATGCCGTTCACCCGCTATTGTTGACATTGTGTCAAAAACAGTATTGACGAACCGTCAACAATATTCAAGACTGTTAGGCGAACGGTCAGGCAAAAGAGGATGAAAGGCGGCAAAACATGGGCAACAACGCAGCAGATATCTCTGTGGTCGATGCCGTCCCCGCATCCGATAGCGCGGCAAAACGCCTGACGGGCGACGAGCGCCGTCGCGAGATCCTCGCCGCTGTGCGCGCCGTGAGCGCCGAGCTTGGTGTGTCCCATCTTTCGGTATCGGCCGTGACCAAGCGGGCTGGCTGCACGCGTTCGCTGTTCTACCACTACTTTGCCGATATGGATGCCGCCGTCACCGCCGTTATGGACGAGGCAATCGACGGCTTTATCGCCGAGCTCGAGCAGTGGAACGCCAGCCGCACGGTTGGCGACATCGAAGGCGCACTCGACACCGTTGCTCCGCTCTTTAAGCGCCTGGTCGTGAGCGGCCACGAGTTGCCGAGCACGCTCACCTCGAGCAGCGGCGCGCTCTACGGCGGCTTTTTGCACAACGTGGTCCAGCGCGTGGCGCAGTATATCTGCGATACCACCGTGGTGGATTTTGTCGCCCATCACGAGCTACGCATCGACCATGTCTACGAGACGTTCTACACCCTCATCATGGGGCTGCTGATGTATATCCGCACGCACCCCGATGTGCCCGACGAGACAGTCAAGGAAATCATCGCCTCGACGCTCCATATCGAGGGCTATACCGCCAAGTATCAGGAGCGCAAGCCCCAGAACTGACGACATTTGGCCAAACTGCCCGCGATCAGAAGAGGGGCCGCGGGCTTGTGAAAGGAGAGCAGCATGCTGTTCGATGTTTGGGGTAGCAATACCCTTATCCACTGGGCCGGCTGGGCCATGGTCTTTATTGGCCTGATCGTGCTCAACGAGGTCGGCCGCCGCACCAAGCTGGGCGCGGCCATCATCTTTGGCGTGGCTCCGCTGGCCATGACCATCTACTGCGTCGCTATCGCCATCGGCGTCTCACAGGGTGCCGAGTGGGCGCTCACCAACCCCACCCATGTGTACCAGAACAGCTGGTTCCACTACGCCAAGGTATACGCGGCGCTGGCCGGTTGCTGGGGCTTCATTGCCATTAAGTACCAGTGGGGCAAGATCGGCAAGGCGCATTAGTTCCGCGCGTGGCCGTTTGTGATCGTCGCCATCAACATCATGATCGCCGTCGTGTCCGACTTTGAGAGCGCCTATCACTTCTTTGTCCTGGGCGAGTCCACCTGGGTCACCTCCGAGGGCGCCACGCAGCTCGCCGGCTGGAACAACGTGTTCAACGGCATCGCCGGTATCATCAACATCTTCTGCATGACCGGTTGGTGGAGTGTCTACGCCTCTGAGGACAAGACCGACATGCTGTGGCCCGACATGACCTGGGTCTACATCATCGCCTACGATATCTGGAACTTCTGCTACACCTACAACTGCTTGCCCACCCACTCCTGGTTCTGCGGCTTTGCACTGCTGCTGGCGCCCACCGTCGCCGCCTTTATCTGGAACAAGGGCGGCTGGATCCAGAACCGTGCCTTTACGCTGGCTATTTGGTGCATGTTTGCCCAGGTATTCCCGTACTTCCAGGAGGAGTCCATCTTTGTGACCCACTCCACGCTCGACCCCGGCGCCGCTACCGCGGTCTCGATCGCCGCGCTGGTCGCCAACGTCGCCGCGATCATCTACATCGTCTACCGTGCCAAGAAGCTCGGCCGCAATCCCTACAAGCAGGACGTCTTTGAGGGCACCAGCGATTGGGAGAAGGCTACCGCTCGCCGCGCCAAGGTTGATTACGCGCACGCCGAGTAACATGCCCGGCGCAAACGCCGCTTGAATGTGAAGCAGCATAGCCGGCTCCGCGCAACTCAACGCATTGCAGAGCCCCCGGAATGTGATTCGTCCGCGTTCCGGGGGCCTTTTGCTGCCGCGAGGATGCGGCCGAACGATGCGCTCAGGTTAAATCGGATCTTATATTTCGTATGCGCTTTATATGGCTCCATTTTTGGGTACAGTGTTGAGCCGATATTGCATTGGGGGATATATGAGCGATGAGACGTATGGCCGCGAGGATGCGGCCCAGGATGCGGAAGCATGTGCCGAAGCCCTGGAGAGCCTTGACCGGATCGCGCTAGACGAGCTCTCGTTTAGCGATTCGGTCGTCGACGCGCAAGACGAGGTGCACGAAGACACTGAGGACGAAGGCGGCGACGCCAAAGACGCTCCTGACGAAGCCGAAGAGGACGATAGCGAGGCCGACGACCAGCCCGAATCCGACACGGGCGAGGAAACCGTCTTGCTCGACAGCTTACCGGCCGAAGATTCGCTGACTCGCGAGCTTCCTGGCCTGGGTTCCGCACCAGCCGTGGATGAGACCATCGCCATGGGCGATATTCCCCTGCCGTCCGTTCCCTCGGCACACGAAGCCGAGGTCCGCCATCGCAAGATGTCGCCCAAGCGCCGCAATCTGATGGTCGCCGGTGTCGTGGCCGTCGCGCTCGTCGCCGGCGGTGCAGGCTATGCTGCCTGGAACGGATATCAGCAAGAGCAGGCTGCCGCTGTCGCCGCCAATGCCCACACGATGATGTCGGTGCAGATTGGCGTGCATGCCGCGGGCCTCGACTGTTCCGCCGGCTCCAAGATTCCCGTACAAGTGAGTGGCCAGGATTCTGACGGATCCTCCGTGAGCGAAACACTCTATGTTGACGAGCACGGCCGTGGCATCAAACTGCTACCCGGTGACTACACGCTCTCCATCGCTGCCTCCCCCATCGCGTCCGACGGCACCGTCTATACCGTGCCGACCACCAAGGCGCAGGTCACGATCAAGAGCGACGGACAGGACCTAAGCAGCCAGGCCGCCTTTAAGCTCAAGGTGCCTTCGGCCGACACGGTAACCGACGACCAGATCGATGCCGCCGCCAAATATGCCGAGGAGGGAGGCGCGAGCTCCGCCGCCACCGCCAAGGTGCTCCAGCAGGCGGCAACCGCGCGGCGCGACGCCGCCGTCAATGCCGTGAGCGCGCAAAAGGCACAGGCAGCCCGCGATGCTGACGCTCGCCACAAGGCAACCGACCTCTACCAGCTCGATATCCCCGTCGAGTGGTACGGCAAGGTCGAGACTTGGCAAAATGGCAGCACGCTATGCATCTATCTTGCCGGCGACAGCGATACGCCGATTGTGACGCTCGTCGCGGTGCGCGAGGGCGAGAGCTTTACGCCCGATGAGGGCGATACGGTTTTGGGTGCGGCCAATCTAGGCAACGGTTATACCGTCTACGCCAGCGGCCCCGTCTATCCGTACGTGGTGCCCCAGACCATCAACGGACGGACGCAGAATCCCGTGTCAACCTACCCCATGGACACGGCCATTGAGCTTGTCGAGCTCACGACCGGTAACCGCTACACCTATAGCCAGATCAAGAACGTACTGGTCGGCAAAGACGGCAAGGCAGACGCCGCGACCAAACTCGAGACCGACTACCTCGCCCAGATTCTCCTGCCGAGCATCAAGGCCCAGGACTAGCGGACCATGACACCTGAGTCCTGGCCTCGCAAATCCATAGACGATTAGGAAAGGAGCCACTTCCATGCGGGCACAGCATGTACCACGCCGTGTTTGCATGGAATATCGGCCTGCTCATCCATGGTAACGATTACCGACTCGCCAAGATCAAACTGGGCCATCGCGGCATCGAGCGCGGCAATTTCGCGCTCGCGCGTTTTCTCGCTTGTCATATCCACACTTACCTGAATCAGGCCGTAAGCCTGCATGAGCAGTGCATCCCCAGCCACAAAGTCCACCTCATGGCTTTTATTCTTATCTTTAATCAGCAGGCGGCAAACCGAACCGGGCCGCACGGCGGGGGTCCTTCTTCTGAGCGCATTGAACACCGCGGTCTCGAGCCTCTGACCATGATCCAATGCCGATGCGGGGGAGAACGCTCCGAACATCGCAGGATCGACGGCGTAGACCTTAGACGCAGACCGCGTATTATTTGCAAGCGAACGCGTGAACTCCGGCACCGAAAACAGCAGGTAGGCGTCCTCGTAATACTCAAGTAAGTCGCTGAGCGTATTTCGACTGACGGATATCTGTCTGCTCTTGAACTCGTTGTACACTTTGTTCACTGACAGCTCTCGTCCCGAAGATGCCATGCACCGCGCCAGAAACAGCGAGGCCAAACGGGGGTTCTTGACGTCGTAACGTTCAACGACGTCCATGGCGACCGTTCGCGACGCATATTCCTGTAGCAGCTGAATCGCGTCTGCGGGCGTCTGCTCAAGTGTCGCGATGAATCCCCCTCGCTCGAGATATCCGACCAGATGGTGTCGGAGCAACGCTGCAGCGCTTGAGGAGAAGGGCGCGTTCGACTCAGGAACGCCCCCCGTCTTATATCGGACGTATTCCGAAAAACTCAACGGAAAAAGCTCTCGCACAAGAGAACGGCCCCTGAACTCGCTCTTAAGTTCTGAGGACAGCATCTTAGAAGAAGATCCCGTCACGTAAACGGTCGCCTTCTCCGTATCGACCACGCGTCGCAGAAACGCACCCCATTCGGGTATTTCCTGGATCTCGTCAAAGAAAAGGTAGGCGCCCTCGCCTCGAGCAGCAGGATATAGTGCATAGAATGTATCGAGCACGTCCGCTAGTAGCGATGGCTCATACGGACGCAAGCGCTCATCCTCAAAATTGAAATATAGCATCCGGTCAAGCTCGACGCCTTGGCCCTGAAGCCGCCGTATCTCCTGATACAGGCGATACGTCTTTCCACAACGACGGGCGCCCACAATCACATATACGATGTTGTCGCGCTTTGGCTCCTGCGGGTTGCCCAGATCAAGGTCGCGCTCAAAGACCTGCGGAATCCCCTGTTGCTCAAAGTCCTTTATTTTTTGAGCCACCAAGTCGTTGAATGCCATAATTCTCCAATCTTGCTCTCCTGCTAATCAAGATTATAACGATTCTTGATTAGCAGGAGAGCAAGATTATGCGTATCTTGATTAATGGATAAGCAAGTTTTCTATTAGTGGCCCCTCCCGGAGGATATCGAGCGGCCGAGGGGGCAGGCATGAACGCCTCTAGCCGAAAACAAAGTAGCTAAAAAGCCCCATTACAGTTTGAGTCGTCCGAAAGGGCGGCTCTTTTCCGTTGCATGGCTATACGATTGAGCCGCACCGGTGGTCGCTGGCCGACCGCCCCGGACGGCCGTCAGCCCCTGCCCCGTAG
>ENA-OPYU01000036-OPYU01000036.1-human-gut-metagenome-genome-assembly--contig:-NODE-36-length-45046-cov-3.442085_pt1 | contig 45046 bp, 56 predicted proteins | sample MGYA00242637_ERZ504482 | MGnify/ENA primary metagenome ERZ504482 (study PRJEB26092, sample SAMD00036237) | human gut metagenome | host: Homo sapiens | study: EMG produced TPA metagenomics assembly of... | reverse complement strand
ATTTTTCCCGGGCAATGGACTGAATCATTTCCAGGCTGAAATCTGGATACGCCTGCCGTACTCCGTGGGCCTTTGTAAGGGGCTTTCGGTATAATCGCGGAACAGGTAGGTACGCACATTGGATTTGCCTGCATCATAGTGGGTCACCGTCGGCAGAAGTGCTGGAGAGAGCACGCTGCAACGGACGGTGCCGTCCGGTTCGGTCGTCTTTTCAAGCTGAACCGATAAAATTGCGCCGACTAGCTGATCGGGCTTTTCCTGCGTGCTGATAAAATTGCCCAGAGAATAGGCCGTGAACACCTGCCTGCCGTCTGCTGCAGTCAGCCACTGTGCATTTTGCAGCACATGCGGGTGGGTGCCAATGATCAAGTCTGCACCCCAGTCTGCAAGGTTCTGCGCCAGAGTTCGCTGCGGATCTGCGATGGCATGGCTGTTTTCTACGCCCCAGTGCACACCCACCACCACAAAATCTGCAAGCTGACGTGCCGCTTTTACCTGCTGCTCGATCACATCGGTCTGGCTGGTATAGATCACATTGGCCTGCATGGAGCTGTTCTGCGGGATGCCATTGGTATGCTCTGTGTAGGAAAGATATGCGATCGTTACACCATTGACAGTCTGCAGCGGGATATGACTGTAGTCCTCTTTGCCATTCCACAAACCGGTGGTCACTACATCCTCCGGCATACTGCCCCAGAAGCGCAGGGTAGCGGCAATGCCGGAAGCGCCTTTATCGTAGGTGTGGTTATTGGACAGGCTGAACACCCGCACACCCGCCCGGTAAAGCGCACGGGCGCAATCGCCCGGCGTAGAAAAGCATGGGTAGGAGGATGGCTCCAATTCATCCGTGCAGAGCGTTTCCTGATTGATCCAGTTCACATCATGCTGTGCATAAAAAGGCGCAATATGTTCGTAACAGTAATCGAAACTGTAAGCTTCCTCCCCGGAAGCGCGGCGCTGCGCCTGCTTATAAATGGGTGCGTGGATCAGATTATCTCCTGTTGCAGAAAAGCGGACAGTCTGAACCAGCGGCTGCGGTTCCGGCTCCGGCGCAGGCTCTGCTTCTTCCGGCTGTGATACAGTGGCAGAACCTGCAGAAGAGCTTTCCGTGCTCACCGGTTCTGCCGTCGGTATGCTTTCCTGCAGAAAGAACTTTGGCAGCAATGGCAGGCAGAACAGAAATACGATCAGCACCGCTCCGGCTGTCCAGAAAGCCTGCCTTCTGGCGCGGCGTTTTGCAGTCGGCCTGCGCCGGTGCTGTTGCGAGGATTGTTTGCTCATCCGCGTCCACATCCTTCCATCATGTTTCTGCCAAAAGCAGAGCAATCAGGCTTTTTAAAGTGCAGCGATCATATCACCCATATTATACAGGCCCGGCTCCTTTTTTGGCAAGGTAAACAGCAGCATTTACCGCGCCGTTTGCAAAAATATTGCGGGAATAAGCGGTGTGCTTGAGAGTAATCACTTCATCCGGACCGCAGAACAGCACTTCGTGATCACCCACGATGCTGCCGCCGCGCACGGAACTGATACCAATTTCCTTCGGGTCGCGCTTCTGGCGGACAGAAGAACGGTCGTAAACATAATGATATTCGCCATTGTTTTGCTCATTGATGGCATCGGCCAGCATCAGAGCGGTACCGCTGGGTGCATCCAGCTTGTTGTGGTGGTGCTGCTCCACGATCTCAACATCGTAGTTCACACCCAGAATAGCCGAAGCGCGCTTGCACAGCTCCGACAGCACATTGATGCCCATGGACATATTAGCGCTCTTGAACACCGGCACCGTGCGGGATAGCTGCACCACCTTGAGCTGCAGCTCTTCCGAAAGGCCGGTGGTGCACACCACGATGGGCAGCTTGTGAGCTTCACAGTAGGGCAGAGCCTTTTCCACAGCGGCCGGAGAGCTGAAATCGATGATCACATCGCCCTTGCCGTCCAGCTTTTCCAGGCTGTCATACACAGGGATGCCGTTCTGTTCGCCATCCTTTATGTCGATGCCTGCAATCACGCGGCAGTCCTCGCGCTGTGCGATCATATCACACAGCACATGGCCCATGCGGCCGCCGATGCCCTGAATCACAATATCCGTCATAATTTTTATCCTTTCCTGCCCGTTTTGCATATCGGCATATCGCAAAATGCCCGGACAGAGCGCTCCGCCGGGCATTTTGCAGCCAAAACTTATTCCTTAATAAGACCCTCTGCACGCAGAGCCTTTTCAATCTGCTCCTTGTGGGCCTCGCTCGGCTCTACCAGAGGCAGACGGCACTCGCCAGCTTCCCAGCCCAGCACATTCATGGCGTACTTCACCGGAATGGGGTTCACTTCGCAGAACAAAGCATCTGCCAGCGGCAGCATTTCCAACTGCAACTCACGGGCCTTTGCGGTATCGCCGTCAAAGAATGCCTTGCAGCAGTTGTGCACCAGCTCCGGCTTGACATTGGACACGACGCTGATCACGCCCTTGCCGCCCAGAGCCAGCAGGGGAACCACCTGATCGTCGTTGCCGGAATAAATGTTCAGCTCGTCGCCGCACAGCTGTGCGATCTTGGCTACCTGAGAGATGTTGCCGGAAGCTTCCTTGATGCCGTTGATCAGAGGATGCTTGCTCAGTTCCAGAGCAGTCTCCGGGGCAATGTTCAGGCCGGTGCGGGAAGGCACGTTGTACATGATCACCGGGATGCCTCCGGCCTCAGCCATGGCGGTAAAGTGAGCAACCAGACCAGCCTGCGTGGTCTTGTTGTAATAGGGAGTCACCATCAGCAGAGCGTCTGCGCCGCATTCGGCAGACTTTGCGGCCAGTGCGCAACCGTGGTCGGTATCGTTGGAGCCAGCGCCTGCAATGACGGGCACGCGGTGGTTGACAACATCCACCGTATACTTGATGGCGGCAAGCTGCTCCTCATCGGTCATAGTAGAGCACTCGCCGGTGGTGCCGCAGATGATGATGGCATCGGTATGGTGCGCGATCTGATCCTCAATAATGCGGCCCAGCTCGTCAAAGTTGATGCTTCCGTCCTCGTACATCGGGGTGATAATGGCAACACCCGCGCCGGTAAAGACAGGATTCTTCATAGACTAAAAACTCCTTTTGATGCGTTTGCACGCAAAATATACTCAGTCAAAATAGCCCTTTGCGGCCAGCAGCTCTGCCAGCAGAACGCCGCCGCCTGCAGCACCGCGCAGGGTGTTGTGGCTCATGCAGGCAAACTTGTAATCAAACAGGGTGTCCTCGCGCAGGCGGCCGATGCACACAGCCATGCCGTTCTCGGTGTTGCGGTCCAGCTTGGGCTGCGGACGATCCGGCTCGGTGAAGTAATGCAGGAACTGCTTGGGTGCGCTGGGCAGGTCAAGCTCCTGTGCGGGGCCGCGGAAGTTTGCCCATGCCTCCAAAATCTGCTCCTTGGTGGGCTTCTTCTCAAAGCTTACAAACACGGCAGCGGTGTGGCCGTCGGAGACAGGCACGCGGAAGCACTGTGCAGTGATGGTGGGCTTCTCGGCGTTGACGATGTGGTCGCCCTCAATGTGGCCCCACAGCTTGAGCGGCTCGCGCTCGCTCTTTTCTTCCTCGCCGCCGATGTAGGGGATCACGTTGTCCACGATCTCGGGCATACGGTCAAAGGTCTTACCTGCACCGGAAATGGCCTGATAGGTGCACACCAGAGCCTTGCTGACACCAAAATCCTTCATCAACGGGTGCAGGGCGGGAACATAGCTCTGCAGGCTGCAGTTGGACTTGACGGCAATAAAGCCGCGCTTGGTGCCCAGACGCTTGCGCTGTGCGGGGATGATCTCGATGTGGTCGGCGTTGATCTCGGGCACCACCATGGGCACATCCGGGGTAAAGCGGTTTGCACTGTTGTTGGACACCACCGGGCACTCAGCCTTTGCATAGGCCTCTTCCAGAGCCTTGATCTCATCCTTGGGCATGTTGACTGCACAGAAGATAAAATCCACCTGAGAAGCAACCTCTTCCACCTTGGATGCATCCAAAACTACCATCTTCTTGACACTTTCCGGCATGGGGGAGGTCATGGCCCAGCGGGGACCGACAGCTTCCTCATAGGTCTTGCCGGCGCTGCGGCCGGATGCAGCCAGAACGGTCAGCTTGAACCAGGGGTGATTTTCCAGCAGCGTCACAAAACGCTGACCGACCATACCAGTCGCACCTACGATACCCACTTTATACTGTTTTTCCATTTCCAGCACCTTTCCTTTCGTGAAAGCGAACTCAATAAATATTTCTATTACATAGATTCACGGCTTGCAAACCGGACAGCGATGCAATATAATAGATACTGTTTATACAGATTTTATGATATCATTGATACGGTGTCCGTGTCAATCATCGGAAAGGCAAATTGAACGCTATGTTAAAAAAAGATTTTTGGTATGATTTACCCAAAGAGCTCATTGCACAGGAGCCGGCTGACCCCAGAGACTCTGCACGGCTGATGGTGCTGAGCCAGAAAGACGACAGCATCCAGCACAAGATCTTCCACGATCTACCGGAATTTTTAGAGCCGGGCGACCTGCTGGTGGTAAACAATTCCAAGGTCCTGCCTGCCCGCATCGTGGGCGTCAAGCAGCCCACCGGTGCTGTGTGTGAGCTGCCTTTTGCTGCGTCAGGTCAAGGGCGACCAGTGGGAGTGCCTTGCAAAGCCTGGCAAGCGGATGCAGCCCGGCACCAAAGTGAGCTTTGGCGATGGCAGCCTGACCGCCGTGGTAGACGAGACCATGGAGGACGGCAACAAGTACGTTACATTCTATTACGATACCGAGACCCTTTATGAAAAGCTGGACGAATTTGGCAAAATGCCTCTGCCGCCCTACATCACAAAGCAGCTGGAGGATCAGAGCCAGTATCAGACTGTTTACGCAAAGGAGCTTGGCAGTGCTGCAGCCCCTACGGCCGGCCTGCACTTCACCCCGGAACTGATGGATACCATCCGCGCCAAGGGCGTGAACATTGCCGAAGTGACCCTGCATGTGGGTCTGGGCACCTTCCGCCCTGTGCAGGAGGATGAGATCTCGGATCACAAAATGCACAGCGAATGGTACTGCATCGATGAAAAAATCCGCGCAGATGATCCGCGATACCAAGGCTGCCGGTCACCGTGTGATCGCAGTGGGCACTACCAGCTGCCGCACGCTGGAAGCCGTTGCCGCAAAGTACGGCGAGATTCGCGCCTGCAGCGGCAACACTTCTATCTTCCTGTATCCAGGCGTGAAGTTCAACTGCATCGACGGCCTGATCACCAACTTCCACCTGCCGGAAAGCACCCTTATCATGCTGGTGTCGGCCCTGTATGGCTACGAAAAGACCATGGCAGCCTATAAGGTGGCTGTGGAGGAACGTTATAGATTCTTCTCCTTTTGGCGATGCGATGCTGATTCTTTGATTACTTTTTCCCGCTATTCTGTTGTTGATGAGCCTGATCCCGGGCTTTTTCATGAAGATCGCACAGGCTGTTTTCCGTGCACAGAAAGGAACGAAAAACTATGCCTTCTTTGACGACCTATAAGCTGCTCAAGCAGGAACACGATGCCCGGCGGGGCGAGTTCAAGACCGTGCACGGCACGGTGCAGACGCCCGCTTTTCAGAACGTGGCTACCGCCGGTGCCATCAAGGGCGGGTTGTCTGCTCAGGACCTGAAAGACATTGGCGCACAGGTCATGCTGTGCAACACCTACCACCTGCATCTGCGCCCCGGCGACAAGCTGGTAGCCGATATGGGCGGTCTGCACAAGTTTACCCGCTGGAACGGCCCCATTCTGACCGACAGCGGTGGATTTCAGGTATTCAGTCTGGCAAAGCTGCGCAAGATCACCGAAGAGGGCGTGACCTTTGCCTCCCATCTGGACGGCCACCGCATCTTTATGGGCCCGGAAGAGAGTATGCAGATCCAGGCAAACCTTGGTTCTACCATCGCCATGGCCTTTGACGAGTGCGTAGAGAACCCCGCACAGCACGATTATTCCAAGGCCAGCTGCGAACGAACGACCCGTTGGCTGAAACGCTGTAAGATTGAAATGGCCCGCCTGAAGCACGAGGGCATTTCCGTGAATCCCGATCAGCTGCTGTTTGGCATCAATCAGGGCTGCACCTTTGCTGATCTGCGTGTGGAGCACATGAAGCAGATCGCAGATCTTGATCTGGACGGTTACGCCATCGGCGGTCTGGCTGTGGGCGAGCCCACCGAGGTGATGTACGAAATGATCAGTCAGGTGGAGCCCACATGCCCAAGGATAAGATCCGCTACCTGATGGGCGTTGGCACCCCCGGCAATATCATTGAGGCCGTTGCCCGCGGCGTAGATCTGTTTGACTGCGTGATGCCCAGCCGTAATGCACGCCACGGCCACTTGAACACCTGGGACGGTATCATCAACATCAAGAATGCAAAGTATGAGCGCGATGAACGCCCTATTGATCCTGCTTGTGGCTGTCCGGTCTGCCGCAGCTATTCCCGTGCCTATATCCGCCACCTGTTCAAAGCGGAGGAGATTTTGGGAATGCGCCTTGCCGTCATGCACAACCTGTGGTTCTATAACCATCTGATGGAGCGTATCCGGGATGAGCTGGATGCAGGCACCTTCACGGCTTTCCACGATAAATATGTAAAGCTTCTGGATACCCGAATTTTGAGAATAAGCCTTGCAACAGGTCGTTTAAAAAGGTATATAAGCTTATCTGAATTTTTGAGAGGAGATTTTGCCCCCATGCAATTTCTGACTACCACTTCCGAAGGCTACATCAGCCTGTTCTTCACACTGGCTCTGATGCTGGTTCTGCTGTACTTCATGATCTATCGTCCCCAGAAGAAGCAGGAGAAGAAGGATGCCGCAATGCGCAGCAGCCTGGAGATCGGCGATCAGGTCACCACCATTGGCGGTGTCATTGGCCGTGTTGTTGCAATCAAGGACGATACCTTTGTTCTGGAGACCGGTGCTGACCGTGTGAAGATCCGCTTCACCAAGACTGCAATTTCCGCTGTTGAAAAGCTGAACATGGACAAGGCTGACAAGAAGTAAGCTTTTTCTTCAAACAATTAAGAGCATATCAAACGCGTCTTCCTGCATAGATTACTGGCAGGGAGGCGCGTTTTTATGTCTGAGAAAAATCTTTTCCCGGCGGAACTCCGGGTTCTTCTGCTGGCGGGGGCAGTCGGCGTTATGGTCACAGCGGGCTGGCTGGCCGCAATGGCAGCGCTGATGACAGCACAGGGCTATTCTGGTGCCGCCGCACCGCCGCTGGCAACAGCAGCCGTTGGTGCAGGGAGCCTTTGCAGCGGTTGGATCGCTGCATTTTGCAAAAAGGAACGCGGCCTGCTGTGTGGGCTTGTACAGGGCCTGTTTTATGCGGCATTGCTCGTGGTGCTCAGCGTTCCTTCCGGTACGCTTACGGAAGAGCCGCCGCTGCTGCGGTTTGCTGTGCTGATCCTGTGCGGCAGTATTGGCGGATTGCTGGGCATGGTGACCCGGGAGAAAAAGCGCCGCAGCTGAACAAATAAAACAAGGAGGTTCGATCATGTGGGTCTATCAGCAAACAGGAACGCCAGCGCATTTGCCAGAAGCCGCGCAGCAGCTTCCCACAGGTGAAGCTGCGCTTCTGCCGCAGCCGCAGAAAACACTGCCGCCAGAACGATCCGCACCGAAAGTGCCTTCACCGCTGCAGAGACATAACACGGAAACCCGGCAGAAAAACCTGCTGGCTGCTCGTCTGTGCCTTTCTGATCGGCTCTGGCTCAGCTGGCGTGCTTCTGGCTTTCTGCGAAAAGCAGCAGCCGGACTGGCTGCAATATTACCTGCAAAGCTGGCGCGGCCTGTTTGCCGCTGCAGATGCACATACTGCGGCCAGCCTTTTCGGAATGGAATATCTTACGCTGGCTGCGGCCGCGACCCTTCTGTTCCTGATGGGCTTTTGCCGCACTGGGGCCGGTTTTGATCTTTTTTGTTTACGATGTTCTATGGGCTGGGAAACGGGACGCTGTTTGTGCAGCTGCTTTCCGGACACGGACACTGAAAAAGGAAACGTGGCTTCTGCTGCTTGCATTTCTGCCTGCGGCAGCTGCTTCTGCAGGGCTGTGCACGCTCGGCACAGATTCTCTGCGGGTGAGCAGCCAGATCCGCGTCTGTTCCTTTTTTCGCAGCAGGGCCTGACCGGGAGATCGTCCGGCCACATGGATTCATCCGGCAGTATCTGCTGACGCTGACGTTATTTGTGCCGCTGTGCGGCATTTCTGCAGCGCTTGCAAGCATTGGAAGCAGGCTTTGAGCAAGGGCTTTTCTTGCGGGTTTGCTTGTTATATGCTACAATAGAGAATAATAAAGCCAAGACAATGTAACAGGAGCTTTTTTTCGATGAAGGAACCAAAACTGAAAACTGTATATGTGTGTTCCAACTGCGGCGAGACAAGCCCCCGCTGGATGGGCCGCTGCCCAAGCTGCGGCAGCTGGAACACGATGAACGAGGACGTTGTAGCGGAAGCCCCCAAAGCAGGTACGGCCGCAGCCAAACAGGCGGCAGCCGCCCGCCCGGAAGGGGTGACCACCCTGACCGCAAAACGCCTTTCTGAGATCAGCATGACCGAAGAAAAAGCCGTATTCTGACCGGCATTTCGGAGCTGGACCGTGTACTTGGCGGCGGCATTGTGCTGGGCGGCGTTGTGCTTTTGAGCGGTGAGCCGGGTGTGGGCAAATCTACTATGCTTCTGCAGCTGTGCGGTGCCATTTCCAACCAGCACAGTGTTTTGTATATCACTGGCGAGGAATCGGTGCGGCAGGTCAAGCTGCGCGCTGCCCGGCTGAAAGTGCCGCAGGATAACATCTTTCTGGCAGCGGAGAATGATGTGGACGAGATCTGCGGCCTGATCGAAAAAGAAAAGCCGGATCTCGTGGTCATCGACTCCATCCAGACGATGCGCTGCATGGATATCTCGTCCTCCGCCGGTACGGTAAGTCAGGTCAAGGAAAGTGCGGCCCGCCTGCTGGCCGTGGCCAAAAAGCAGGAGATCCCCATGTTCATTGTGGGGCATGTGAACAAGGACGGTGCCATTGCAGGCCCCAAAGTCATGGAGCATATCGTGGATACGGTGCTTTACTTTGAGGGCGATAAAATGCTGCCGTACCGCATCCTGCGTGCGGCCAAGAACCGTTATGGCTCCACCAATGAGCTGGGCATGTTTGATATGACGGGGCAGGGCCTTGCTGAGATTGAAAACCCTTCACAGATGCTGCTGGAAGGCCGTCCTCTTGGCGTTTCCGGCAACTGTGTGGCCTGTACCATGGAGGGCAGCCGTCCCATTTTGAGCGAAATTCAGGCCCTTGCAACCAAAACCAATTTTCCAGCACCGCGCCGTGCCTGCAGCGGCTACGACTACAACCGCATGAATCTGCTGATCGCTGTGCTGGAAAAGCGTGCAGGGTATTTCTTTGGAAATCTGGATGTATATATCAACATCGTGGGCGGCATTGCACTGCGTGATACTGCCTGTGATCTTTCTGTCTGCTTGAGTATGGTCTCCTCGCTGCTAGACAGGCCCGTCAGCGATAAGCTGATCGCCATTGGCGAGGTCGGCCTTGGCGGTGAAGTGCGCAGCGTACCCAATCTGGAACAGCGCCTGCATGAGGCAGAGCGTATCGGCTTTGAACGTGCGGTGATCCCGAAGCACAGCCTGAATCATCTGAGTCCGGCAGATTATCCTGGAATGCAGCTGATCGGCGCGGCTTATATCACCGATGCGATCAATGCCCTGAAATCTGACCGCTTATAAGAGGAAAAACAATGTCGATCTATCTGGACGAGAAAAATCCCGGCAAGCACAAGCCCTTCGATGATGCTGCGCCGGACATTGTGGAATACGTCCGCTATCTGGAAGTGATCGCGGGCAAAAGCGCAAACACGGCGTTCAGCTACTACTGTGATCTGCGCGGATTCAGCCGTTTTATGAAGCGCCGCCGTGGGCTTGTGCCCGAAGACAGCGAGATGAAGGATATCGACCCCAAAGGGCTGGACACCGCATTCTGGGCCTCCGTAACAAAGGAGGATATCTACGAATATCTGTACTTTTTGAAACCCGCGAGTGCGGCAACAAAAAGTCCTCAACGGCCCGGCGGCTGGCAAGCCTGCACGGCTTTTATGATTACCTGGTCAATCAGGTCAACCGGCTGGATACAGATCCAACTGCGGCCATCCACCCACCCAAACAGGATAAGGTACTGCCCAAATATCTGACGGCGGAGCAGTCCATGGAGTTATTGGAAAGCACGCAGACCCAAAGCGATTTTCCGGAGCGGGATTATTGCATGGTGACGCTGTTTTTGAACTGTGGAATGCGTCTGGCAGAGCTTGTCGGCATGAATCTGGACGACATTGATTTGGAAAACCGCCAGATACGTCTGTTTGGCAAGGGCCACAAGGAGCGCATGGTTTATCTGAATGATGCCTGCATGGAAGCATTGCGGCTGTATCTGGGCAAACGCAATACGATGGAGGGACTTCTGCCGCAGGAAAAGGCGGTCTTTATTACCCGACGGCGCAAAGAGCGTATCTCGAACCGCAGGGTAGAACAGCTAGTGACCGGTGCAATGAAAGCAGCCGGATTAAAAGGCTTTTCCACACATAAGCTGCGCCACACTGCCGCAACTCTGATGTATCAGACCGGCAATGTAGATATCCTTACACTCAAGCAGCTTTTGGGCCAACAGCAACGTGTCTACCACACAAATTTATACGCACCTACAGGAATTTCAGGTGCGCGCGGCTATTGAAGAAAACCCGCTGGGCAAGGTCAAAAGCTCAAAGCATCTTCTCACATCTTGGATACAACAGAAAAGGAAACAGGGGAGACAGCAGAGGATTCAGCTCTGGATGAGGAACTTTCGTCTGTGCCCATGAAAGCCTTTGAGGGTGCGGCTCAGGATGGTATCGGGCTGGATGCTTCCGTGCTTGCAATGAAGCCTGATGCGAACGCTGGAAACGGAAATTCCTGAACCACATAAGAATACCCATAAAATGGAACGATACCGTCTGTGACGCGTCCAAGGTGCGGATATGTCATCGGCGGTATTTTTATAGATATATTTATATAAATAATGGAATGATAAGCTGTGATCTGGCCAGCGATTTGAAATCGTATGAGCAAATGGTCGTTCACAGAAAAATAAAAAGATCAGAATGACCACAGAGCTTATAGCAACATAAAAAGAGAATCTGTGCAGCGGCAGACTGTGCAACTTTGTAATTTGTAAGTCCATAAAAAGATTGTAGCACCAAAATACTAATGAGACACAAAAATATTAAAAAACGCAAAAGTTGAATCATACGGTATTACAGATGGCTGCAGATCCGCAGGTCGCAGAAAAAGGCCAGATTCAGGAAAATAGAGACTTTTTCGCTTCCCTTTATTTCGCATAACGTGCATTATACGAAAATTATGCAATCAAAAAATAAGACCGCCCTTCTCTTCTGGTTATGAGTTCAGCGGTCTTAAAATACTGATGGCTGTATGGTGTTGGGTTCAGAATGTTATCGCTTCTTCTCCCTTGGTGATGCTATGCTGATACTTTTTAATTTAAAGTGAACCCGGCAAGCTGCTCGGCCTGCGGCTGTGTGCCCAAAGTATGCACAGATTGCTTCGTAATAAACGCGGGCTGATTTTTTTACAACCTTCTTCGCTGCCGAACTGTGCAACATCTGCTTCATTCGTTACAAAGCATTGCTCTGCCAGCACTGCCGGACAATTTACATCTTCCAGCAACGTAAAGCTTCGCTCTGCACGCACCTCGGTGTGGGTGCTTTCCACCAGTTGCTTCTGATCGTTTTCCAGATAATAAATGTATCGGACTCCCCCGCGCCCACGCAGAGATGCTCCTGCAGCCTGCATTCCTTTGGCAAGCAGCTGCGCAAAGTAAAAGCTTTCCTGATGCCAAGTCCGGCCCGGCACTGCCGGATAGCACTCAAAGCCGGATGCAGTGGAGCCATTTGCAGCTGAGTTGCCGTGGATGGAAAGCAGCAGCTGTGGTGCCTGTTCGTCCGCTCTGGCGGCACGCTGGGCGGGTGTAGTGGTTTCATCAAAGCTGTCACGGGTCTGCAGCGGAATAAAATTAGAGTCCTGCTGCAGCAGCCGGATCAGTTCCGAGGCGGTTGCTGCGGTCATATCTTTTTCTTCGATCACTCCCCTTGCACCCGGGTCTGCTCCACCGTGCCCGGCATCGATCACCACGCGGTAAGGCGGATCACCGACCTGCGGACGGAATTCTTCACCGGCGATGCTTTCCGCTGGCTGAGCTGTCTGCAGAGTCAGCGCTGCATGCCAGAGTGAGCTGCCAAACCAGATGCCCACTGCGCAAAAAGCAGAATGACCATATTTTGAGCACATGAGAAGTCTGTTTTCGTCTTTTTGAGTGCGCGGCATTGGAATATCGTTTTGCCATTTTGGCTTACATCCTTATATTAGCATTCTTTATAGAATACGATCCTGCTCTGCAAATTCCTTCAATGTAAGAAAAAGCTACCCGAAAAATCCTTCGGATAGCCTTTTTCTTATTTCAGCTCTACCACGGTCACGCCGCTTTCACCCTCGCCATAACGGCCCAGACGGAAGCTTTTGACCATGCGGTTGCCGCGCAGATGTTTGTGGATAGCTGTGCGCAGCGCACCGGTTCCATTGCCGTGGATCAGATAAACCACTGTCTGTCCGTTCAGGATGGCACGGTCGATAAAGGAATCCACCTCCGGCAGCGCTTCGTCCACCGTCAGGCCCAGCAGATTGCATTCCATCTTGGCGGAACGCTGTACCCTCTCTACCCTGCCGTTCGGGCGGTTGGCATCGCCGGTCAGGCGGGAATAGCGCTGCTGTGCTTTAGTCTGCGGTTTCTTTTCCTTGACCAGCTTTTCCGGCTGTTTCAAGCCCTTGAGCGGAACTTTGGTCTTGATGATGCCTGCACGCACCAGAACATCGCCGTTTTTTATCCGGCAGGGCCAATACGGTGGCCAGCTGGTTCAGCTCTGCAATGCAGACCTCCTGCCCTACCTTGACCTCTTTCAGCGGCACAAATTCCTTGACGGGGTTATGCACCGCCTCAGAGCCGATAAACAGCTTTTCCGATTCTTTTTTGGCGATCTCGCGGGCGCGCTGAGCTTTCTGCTGGGTGCTCATGCGCTCGTCCTTCTGCAGCTGACGCAGTTCATCGGTCAAGGCGTAAGCCTGACTTTCCACCTGTTGTGCCAGCGCACGAGCCTTAGCACGGGCAGCTTCCAGTTCATTTTCGCCCTGACGGATCAGCTCATCACGCTTTTTCTGCGCGGCTTCCAGCTGGTGGGAAGCTTCATTTTTCAGCTCTTCCACCTCGTTCTGGCTTTCCTTCAGCTGCAGCTTCAGATCATCCAGCTGTCCCAGAACGGCATCCAGACGCTTATCCTCTGCGGAAAGATGCTGCTGTGCCGCTTCGATCACGCGCTCCGGGATGCCCAACTTTTCGCTGATGAGGAACGCATTTGGATTTGCCCGGCACGCCGACGCTCAGCTTATAGGTCGGGCGCAGCGTTTCCAGATCAAACTCACAGCTGGCATTGACAACGCCCTTGGTTTCCAGAGCAAACACCTTCAGCTCAGCGTAGTGAGTGGTGGCCATCAGCAGCACGCCGCGGCGGCGCAGCTCTTCAATGATGGCCACAGCCAGCGCAGCACCTTCGGCGGGGTCGGTACCGGCACCAAGCTCGTCCAGCAGCACCAGTGTGTGCGGCATGGCAAGCTCCAGAATGCCGGTGATCTTTTCATATGACCGGAGAAGGTGGAAAGGCTCTGCTCAATGCTCTGTTCATCGCCGATATCCACCAGAAATTCGTCAAATACGCAGATCTCGCTGCGCTCGTCAGCCGGGATCAGAAAGCCGCACTGCGCCATGGCGCACAGCAGGCCCGCTGTTTTCAAGGTGACGGTTTTGCCACCGGTGTTCGGTCCGGTGATGATCAGAGAATCGTAATCCCTGCCCAGAGCAATATCCACAGGCACGCACTTTTTAGGATCGATCAGCGGGTGGCGCGCACGGATCAGCGAGAAGGAATCGTCGGTGCGGACAGCAGGCTTGAATGCCTTGAGATCCAAAGCCAGCCGTGCCTTTGCCAGCAGAACATCGATCTCCAGCATAGCCTTGTAGCTGTACTGGAACTGCGGCTCAATGGCGGCCACCTGTGCGGTAAAGGCCACCAGAATGCGCTCAATCTCCTGCGCTTCCTGCGCACGGTACTGCAAAATGCGGGCATTGGCTTCCACAACGGCCTGCGGCTCCACAAAGACGGTGGCTCCGGTAGACGAAACATCATGAATAATGCCGCTCACCTCACCGCGGTATTCGCTCTTGACCGGCACAACATACCGGCCATTGCGCATGGAAACCACGCTTTCCTGTAGATACTTGGAGGTATCCATATTGCGGACCATGCTCTCCAGACGGTCACGGATGCTATTCTCCGTTGCGCGGATCTTTTTGCGCAGGTCGTTCAGGGTATGAGAGGCCGTGTCTGCCATGGCATCCGGTGCCAGAATGGCGCTGGAGATCTGCTGTTCCAGGCCCGGCTGCGGTGCCAGCGCATAGAACAGATCGTCTGTAGGCAGAGCGTCGTGCTCCGAAGCGCCATACCAGCTTGAAAGATTCTGAAAATTGCGCAGTGCACCAGCCACCATCAACAGCTCGCCCATTGAAAGTACGCCGCCTTTTACGGCGCGGGCCGCCAGCTGACTGACATTCTCCACGCCGCCAAAGCGCGGGGAGCCGTTTTTGATCAGCAGGGTGTTGATGGCATCGGTCTGTTCCAGCGCATAGCGCACCTCGTCCGGGTCGCACTGCGGCTGAGTGGCAAGCAGCATTTCGCGCGCTTCCTTGCACACGCAGCCCTCTGCGGCACGAGCGACGATCTTATCCAGTTCCAGAGTTTTTTAAGTAACTTGTTTCCATAGGTTCCCTTTATGCTCAGGGCAGCAGGGTCTTTAAAAAGTCATAGCTTTTCAAAGGCTTGTCCATGTGGGTCAGTGCATAGCGCTCTGCCACTGCGGAAAGCTTTTCCAGACTGCCCACAGAAATTTTGAATGCAAATATTTTTTTGTCGTCCACAAGGCAGATGTGCCGCAGCGCATACAGTGCGCCCTGATCAAGGTTGCAGGTCTTTCCTGCTTTTGCGGCGCAGTCTGCACAGAGCAGATGACCTTCCTGCACATCCAGATAGAACGCAGCACCATCATAGGCGCTGCAATCGCGGCAGCACACGATCTGCGGCATAAAGCCGCACTCGCTCATGGTGCGCAGTTCAAACACGGCCTTGATCACCCGCAGATCCGTTTTGCTCTCGCTGATCATATAGAAACAGTTGAGCAGCAGCCGAAGCTCCCGCTGTGCCTCCTGCCCGGTGGGCGAAAGGGTCATTGCCATTTCAGCCATATACATGGCAAGGCTCATGCCCTCAATGCTGGACGAGATGCCGTGAAAGACATTTTTCACTTCTGCTTCCCGCACAGTGTACATGTTGCGGCCCGGCACCAGTGTGAACTCGGAGTAGCAGAACAGCCCGCACGCGCTGAACAGCTTGCTCTTCAGCCGCAGGCTGCTCTGCGCTGCTGCCGAGATCACGCCCAGTTCCGGTGTCAGGATCGTCAGAATGCGATCCGATTCCTTATAGCGGGTCTCCTTCAGCACCAGACCCGTGGTTACAAAGGCTTCCATTTTCTTGGTCCTCTGCCGGGGTTTCTTCCGGCCGCTGTTGTTTATAATCGAGATAACGAAGAATGTTTCCCGTGCAGGCAAACGCCTGCCAGCTTGCTTGTGAATCCATTTGCAGCACCTCTTCCCTGTTACGGATAGTGTCAGGTTTATTTTAACCGTTCATCCAAGGGAATTCTGTCCTGCTTTGGCAAGTATCAGCGGTTATTGGTGTTCTGCTTGAAGCCAAAGTTGTTCAGCAGGAACTCGTTATCACGCCAATCGGATTTTACCTTTACCCAGCACTGCAGATTGACGCGGCAGCCCAAAAACTCTTCGCAGTCTGCACGGGCAGCACTGGCAATTTTTTTCAGCATTGCGCCGCCTTTTCCAATGACCATGCCCTTGTGGCTTTCGCGCTCGCAGTAGATATTTACATCAATATCGATCAGGTCGGTGCCCGGGCGCTCTTTGAAGCGCTCCACCACAACAGCAATGCCATGGGGGATCTCGTCGCGCATGAACAGCAGGGCCTTTTCACGGATGACCTCCGCCACAAGCTCCTTTTCCGGCATATCCGTGTAGGCATCATCATCAAAATAATGCGGGCCTTCCACAGCATAGCGGCTCAAAGCATCGAACAGCACTTCGCAGCCGTCGTTATCACGGACGCTGATGGTGTAGATATCGTCGAATACACCCAATGCCTTCAGCTCTTCTTTGCGGGCTTCCAGATCAGCAGGCTCCTTGACAAGGTCGGTCTTGTTGATGACTGCAATTGCCGGGCCCGCCGCTGCTGCGCAGCATATCCACCAGCACCATTTCCGATTCATTCAGTGCGCCGTAAGGCTCAAACAGCATCATGGAAACATCCACATCTGCAATAGAATCGCTGGCAGTCTTATCCATCCGTTTACCCAGTTTGTTGCGTGCCTTGTGCACACCGGGTGTATCCAGCAGCACATACTGCAGCGGCCCGCGGGTGATCACGCCGGTAATGCGGGTACGGGTGGTCTGCGGCTTGGAAGTGACGATGGCTACCTTTTCGCCAACCAGAAGGTTGGTCAGACTGGATTTGCCAACATTGGGACGGCCAATGACAGCCACAAAAACGGAAGAAGTATCATAATGCCCCTGAATGGGTGTAGCGTTACTCAAAATCTAGCTCCTGTCTGTATTGTGCGGCAACCGCACGGTGAATCAATTACTCGGTATAGCTTACGGTGCGCGGCAGGCCCAGCTGCAGCAGAACAGCTTCCTCTTTCTCACGCATCCGCATGGCTTCCAGACCGCCATTTTCGTGGTCGTAGCCCAGCAGGTGCAGCATGGAGTGCACCGTCAGGAACGCCACCTCACGCTGCAGCGGATGGCCGTAGAGGTTTGCCTGCTCCTGTGCACGCTCCATACTGATGACGATGTCACCCAGCATTTTGCAGCCGTTGTTCTCGTCAACATCATATTTGCCGTCCACCCCCAGAGGGAAGCTTAGCACGTCGGTGGGCATGGGCTTGTTGCGGTACTGGTTGTTCAGCTCAGCAATGGCAGCGTTATCCACAAAGGTCACGCTGATCTCTGCAGGAGCTTCAAAATGCTCATACTCCAGCACGGCATTACAGGCACGGCGGATGAGAATGCGCAGACCGGAAGGAACCTTGACGGCCTTCTGTGAATTGGTGATCAAAACTTTATTGGACATAAATCAGTCCACTCCTTTCTGTTTTTTGATGGCTTTATATGAATTCTGGTGATTTTATTTTTCAGGGTGTGCAGCCTTTTCGTAAGCCTTGATAATTTCCTGCACAAGACGGTGGCGCACAACATCTTTCTCAGTAAAATAGCACTGTGCAATCCCATTTACATTTTAAGCACGTGCAGTGCATCCACAAGACCGCTGCGGGTGCGTTCCGGCAGATCGATCTGGGTCACATCACCGGTAACCACCACCTTGGAGCCGACACCCATACGTGTGAGGAACATTTTCATCTGCTCCGGTGTGGTGTTCTGTGCCTCGTCCAGAATGATAAAGGAATCATCCAGCGTGCGTCCGCGCATATAGGCAAGCGGTGCAACCTCAATAATCTGCTTTTCCACAAGGCGCTCGTAAGTTTCGGCACCAAGCATATCAAACAGGCCGTCATACAGCGGGCGCAGATAAGGGTCTACCTTCTGCTGCAGATCACCGGGCAGAAAGCCCAGCTTTTCACCTGCTTCCACTGCCGGGCGGGTGAGCACGATGCGGGAAACATCCTTGGCTTTAAAAGCCTTTACCGCCATGGCAACGGCCAGATAGGTCTTGCCGGTACCCGCCGGGCCAACGCCAAAGGTGATGGCATTGGTGCGGATGGCATTGAGATATTCCTTCTGGCCCAGTGTTTTGGGCCGGATCGGCCGTCCCTTGACCGTTACGGTAACAAAATCTTCGGTCAGTTCCTTGACCCGCTTTTCTGCTCCGTCGTGCGCCAGACTGATGCAGTAGCGCACGGTCTGGTCTTCCAGCGGTGTATGATTCTCGATCAGAAGCAGCATTCCCTCCACAGCGCGGCTGGCCGCGGCAACATTGGCCGGTTCGCCTGAAAGCCGCAGCTGCGTGCCCCGGCAGACCGCCGTAACAGAAAATTCGTTCTCCAGCAGACGGATGTTCCGGTCGCAGTTGCCAAAAACAGCTGCGGCGACCTCTACACTATCCAGTTCAATATTCTTTTCTGCCATGTGCTCCTCCTGAAAGGATATATTTTAATGCTTCTATTGTACCACCAAAATCTCGAGAAGAAAACTGTGAAAAGTACACAAAATATTTTCATCCGTTCCATCGGTTTTTTCATACGCCAAGGCAGCTGCCCCTGCAAAGCGTCAGCGGCAAAAAAGAAAATGCAGGAGCAGGAATGCATCCTGTACGAATGATCTTGTCAAGACCTTTTGTGCCACAACCACAGAGAAAAACAAAACATATCTTTGGCCAAAAAGGCAATAGCAAACTTCTCCCCTGCGTGCTACAATAGCAAGCGTTGTGCGGCTTGCACCCGGCCGGCCGCTCCAGAATGCTGAAATCAAAGGAGAAGGAACCATGGAACAACTTTTTCTGATGCCCGGTGAAGAACGCTGCGAACGCTTCAAGGATGGCAACGGTATTCCGAGAGTTCACTACTCCTATCGCTCGATGCACGGTGCATTCTTCGACTGCGAGAGCCGCAGATTTGGAGGAAGCCCAGCGCCTGTGTGAGGACTGGCTAGTAGGCCAGGACCGCTGTTACCGCAACTGAAATGAAAAATAGAAACCTCCGCTTCCCTGTCGGTAACTGCCGCCGGGAAGCGGAGGCTTTTTTGCTTTTTTACAGCTTTTATTTCCACAGTTGAGCGCAGACAAGTTCCAGCACACTGCCCGCGATGCAGCGGGCCTTATCCGAAATGAGGAAACAGTTGGAAAGTTCCTCTTTGCGGGGGTCTATATCGGCCACCTTAAAACCGGGCGTTACCGGATAACTGCTGCGCAGAAGTCCGCGCAGAATGCCCGTGATCTGCGTGGTCACAGAGATCATGGCACCATCTGCCGTGCGGATCTGCGCAATGGTCTCACCCGCTTCCACGATATCTCCAATTTTGCGGAGATCCATAAATATACCGGCCGTGCCGGCATGGATCACGCGCTCTTTGCCGTAGCCGCCAATGATTCCGGGAATGCCGGTATCAGGGATGGCACTGCCTTCCCGAATGATGCGTCCCAGCCGGTGGCCGCGTTTGGTCTCCACCACCACATCCACATCCTGCCCGGCCGTGAAACCGGGGCCGAGTGCAATGGTCAGGGGTGCCATATCCCGCGTTGTGCCAAGATTCTTTTTGGCAAGGATCGCATCCACAAGGACATCCGGCTTTGCGGGCGCAATGCTTTTTTCCTTGCGGGTCTACCAGAACAGGAACGGCATTCTGTTTCCAGACTTCTTCTGCCTGCGCCAGAGTTTCGATCCGTACCGCACGCAGACCTTCAACGGCGGTCTCACCTTCATAAACGGCTTCGCACAGAGAAACCTGCCGCCGGATCGCCGCCGGATGCTCCGCTTCCAGCACCAGCACACGCAGGCCTGCGCTCCACAGCCGGTGAACGGTGCCGGTAGCAAGGTCGCCACCGCCGCGCACAAGGATCAGTGCATCCTTCTTCATTTGATCTCCTCTCCGGGCTGGAGTCGAGTCAATACGATCTCCATAGACCCACCGCAGGCAGCAATTGCTGCATCATCATTTTTGCCGTCTGCCGAAAAATTGCAGCCGTTGATACGCCGGAGCAGCTCCCGTCAGCATTTCCTGTGCAGCCAGAATGGTGCGGTGCTCCATAATACCGCCGCCCACGCTGCCCACAATAGAGCTGTCTGTGCGAACCAGCATTTTTGCGCCGATTTCCCGCGGCGTAGAGCCGTGCCGCGCCGCAATCACGGCAAGCACCGCCTGCTGCCCGGCGGCATCTGTCTGAGCCATGGCTTCCAGAAGGGCAGATGAAAAGCCCTCCGTCTGCGGACGCGCATTCTTGATCGATACGATCTGTGCCAGAATGGAAAGTGCGATCTCCTCTGCCGTCTGTGAGCCGATGGAAAGCCCGATGGGGGCGTACAACGCCTCCACTCTTTCGGCATCGATACCGGCTTCCAGAAGTTGACGGCGCACCAGTGCGGCACGCCCGCGGCTGCCCATCATGCCAACATAGGCTGCAGGCTTTTTTAATATCACCTTCAGGCAGTCCACATCAAATGCATGTGCCCGGGTGACGACCACATAATAAGTCTCTGCGCCGTCAGGTACCTGCGCAAGCGCTTTATCAAACGGCAGGCAGAGCACTTTATCGGCTCCGGCCAGCCGCAGCTGCTGTGCATATTCCTCGCGGTCATCCATTGCAAGGACCGTCAGGCCCAGCAGCTTTGCAAGCTGCACAACGGCTGCAGCCACATGTCCACCGCCGCAGACTACCAGCTGCGGCACCGCGCCAAAGCGCTCCGCAAAGATGTCTGTGCCTGCAACAGAGTGGATACCAGCTGCTGTGCAGCCCTGCAGTTCTGTCAGGTGCTGCAGCAGTACGGTGCTGTCTCCCCTCTGCCACACGGGCCTGCCCTCCAGCAAAAGCAGCTGGCTCCCCGCGGCATCGCCCTCTAACTGGGCCACCATCGTCCAGCCGCCCGCAGAACGGGCTTTTTGCAGCATTGTATAAAGCGGCATTTTACCCATGCGTCATTCTCCTGTTTTATCTTTATTACTGTTCTACTGCTGCGGCCTGATCGTAACGTGCCGGGTCCAGCCGGTTCTGCCACTGCTCAAATTCTTCCGGCAGCATCCGCCAGGCAAGGCCGCAGCCTGCGGAGATCTCGCGCGGCAGTGGGATGAGCCTGCCCGGAACCTTCTCCGCAAGGCACTGCTTTTCCCATTCCATGGCATCCAGCGTTGTGCGGAATGAAAGAACAATATAAGTTTTTTTCGATGCGCATATCAGATCTCCTGTGCAAGCTCCTGAACAGCGGCTGCGGTCTGAAGCGCTTCGGCTTCCGTATTGAAATGCGAAAAGCTGAACCGTACCACGCCCTGTTCCACCGTGCCCAGCGCTTTATGCATCAGCGGTGCACAGTGCGCACCGGCACGCACACAGATGCTGTAGTCCTCCCACAGAATATCTGCAATGCGGGCTGAATCTTCGTCTCCAATGTTGAGCGAGATAATGGGAGCGTGCAGCGCCATTTCCGGGTCGCCGTAGATCTTCACGTTCGGCAGATCTCGAATGTTTTTCATAAAAGAGCGCCGCCAGTGCAGTTTCTTTTGCACACAGCGTTTCCACACCCTGAGCCAGAATCCATTCCACACCGGCACACAGGCCCGCCAGACCCGGAACATTGAGCGTCCCGGCTTCCAGAGCGGTGGGCATCTGTGCGGGATGCTGTTCATCAAAGCTGTGTACGCCGCTGCCTCCCACTACCAATGGCTGGATGGAAAGCCCCGGGCGTACATACAAGCCGCCTGTTCCCTGCGGGCCAAGCAGCGCCTTATGTCCGGTGAAGCATAGCACATCAATGCCCAGTGCCTGTACGTCAATGGGCTGTGAACCCGCCGTCTGGGCCGCATCCACGATCAGCAGCAGGCTGTGCCGGTGCGCAAAACCCGCTGCTTTTGCAAGATCCGTTCCGTTGCCGGTCACATTGGAAGCACCTGTTACGACCAGCGCTTTTGTATTGGGCTGAACCAGCTTATCCCAGTCATTATATTGCAGCCGTCCACGCTCATCCACGCCTGCAAAACTGAACTGCAAGCCCTGTTCCCGCAGCCGGTAGAGCGGCCGCAGAACAGAGTTATGCTCACATACCGTTGTGATGATATGATCGCCCGGTGCAAAAAAGGCCCCCCTAATGCAATGTTCAAGGCCTCCGTTGCATTTGCCGCAAAGGCAATACAGGACGGGTCTGGTGCGTGGAGGAGCTTTGCCATTGCGCACCGCGCAGCATAAACAAGACGGCTTGCGTGCAGCGTGGGCTCATGGGCACCCCGTCCCGGATTGCCTGCCGTGCGCATTGCGTCCAGCACAGCCTGCTCTACCTGCGGCGGCTTGCGCAGGGTCGTGGCAGCGTTATCCAGATAGATCACGGTTTCACCACGTTGCCTGCCTGCGTCAGCTTTTCCACGATGGTGTACATGTTGGTCACACTGCCAACAGCAAGCTTTTCGGTCAGGCCATAGAAATTCAGGCAGGTGCCGCAGGTCATGATCTCCACGCCCTGTGCTTCCAGTGCCTTCAGGTCATCCAGCATGGGCGAACCCTCACAGGTCAGGGACGCGCCGCCGTTATAGAACAGCACTGTTTTGGGCAGCTGATCCTGCTGGGTAAGTGCGAACACAAAGGCCTTGAGCAGGGACTTGCCAAGGTCATCTGCGCCAATGCCCATTTTATCAGAGCTGATGGCAACCACCGTGTCCGTGCGGGTGTCCGGTGCACAGGCCGGTGCTTCTTCAGTGGGTGTTTCGGACGCTTCGCCGACCGTGAACAGCACGCGGTATTCCCGCTCGGCCAGCTTTTCGGCGCTGTACTGATAACCTTTCTGCTGGGCCATTTTGGTAAGGTTCTGCACGGCGATCTCATTATCCACCAGCACTTCCACCTCACCGGCACCCTTCAGTTCAGAGATCGCCTTTTTGGCTTTTACAACGGGCAGCGGGCATGCGTCACCACGGGCATCAACTTTCAGCATCATAATTGTAGGTCTCCATCAGTATTTTACAGTGATTTCCTGTTCGGTTTTGGGTATGATCTCACCCACGATCTTTGCGGGCAGGCCAGCGGCCTGCAGCTCTGCTTCCAGCGCATTTGCTTCTTTTGGCAACACGGCCAGCAATAGTCCGCCGGAAGTCTGTGGGTCAAACAGCACCTCTTCCATTGCAAACGGCACATTTTCAAAAGTGACATATGGGCCGGTATGGTTGCGGTTGCGCTGTCCGGCAGCGGTATACAAAAAAGTCATCTGCCGCTTTTTCGGCTCCCGGTAGAACCGGCACCATCCGTGCATCAATGATACAGGAAAGCTTTCCGCCCATCATCTCGTGCAGATGGCCCAGAAAACTGAAACCGGTCACATCGGTTGCCGCGTGGACCGTATACTTTCGGCTGATCTCGGCAGCGTTTTTGTTCAGCGTTGTCATGGACGCAATGGCACCGGCCATATCTTCTGGTGCCGCTTCGCCCACACGGTTTGCCGTGCAGATCAGGCCCACGCCCAGAGCTTTTCGTTAAAATCAGCATTGTCGCCGGGCTTGCCGGAATCATTCATATACAATTTTTTTCGGGTCCACAAGGCCAGTCACCGAAGTCCGTATTTCACACCGGTATCGGCAATGGAATGCCCGCCCGCAAGGCTTCCGCCCGCTTCGGCCACCTTCTTGGCTCCGCCGCGCAGAATTTCGCCCAGAATGTTCAGATCCATGCTCTCCGGGAAGCAGACAAGGTTCAGTGCAGTCTTCACCTCGCCGCCCATGGCATAGACATCGCTCAGGGCGTTGGCCGCTGCGATCTGGCCGAAGGTATAGGGGTCGTCCACCATTGGCGGAAAAAAGTCCACCGTCTGCACCAGCGCAATATCATCTGTTATGCGGTACACGGGCGGCATCATCCCGGCTGTCGTAGCCCACCAGCAGGTTCGGGTCTTTTTTCCCCGCGCGGCAGTTTTTTCCAGAATGCGGCTCAGCACACCTGCTCCCAGCTTTGCGGTACATCCGCCGCCGGTGCAGAACACGATCTTGCCTTCTTTGCTCATGCACGTTCTCCTTTCTCGAAATGAGACGTAGCGCAGGAAATCCGATAAATTTTTTTCCAGAATATCAGCCACCTGCCGGGCCAGAGCAGCCTGCTCTTTTGTATCGACCTGATTGAGTACAACATAAAAGCTGCGATCCCCTACAGCCTTCCTTCCACCGGCTTCACTTGCAAGCAGATTTGCCAGAAGTTCCGGTGTCAACTGCGCATCCTGCGGAACACAAAGCAGCTCTGCGGCAAGCTCTGCCCGGAAACAGACCTCCCGGAGCGGATGCCTCAACGCAGAAAGCCCTGCTACGGCCAGAACCGTATCGCACTGCGGTAAAAGCACCGGCTCGTGCGCAGCGGGTGCCTTGCAGGGCATCCGTTTTGCGCCGTCCGCTTCAATGAGCACGATATCTGCAAGGGTCATCCAGCGCTCCAGCTGTGCCTGCGGCGGGGCCGTCAATTTGCCGCCGTGTGCAGCGGTTCCGGCCACGGCATAACTGCCGCACTTCCACAGGCGGAAAAGCTCTGCATCCGTCTGTGCCCAGACCCCGCCGGGCGGCTGCATAATATGGGTGGTGGTAGCGGCCAATACCCGCCAGCCCTTGCGGGCGCAGTGCGCAGCCAGATTGTACATCAGTGTGGTCTTTCCGCCGCCGCCCACCAGAGAAATAACATGTCCCTTCTCCGCAAGAAACGGAAAAACTTTTTTCGTCGATCATTTCTGCTTTTCTGCAACTGCCATGGCGAATTTTTTCCGGTGTGATGGGCAGCTCATAGAACCGGGTGCCAATGGCATTGTAGATCGCATCGGAAATGGCAGGCAGCGGTGTATTGATGACGACCTCGCCGATGGACTTTGCGCCAAAGGGTCCGTTGGGTTCATAGCTGCTCTCGAATTCAACCTTGATCTTGCCCACATCGGTGCGGGCCGGAATTTTGTACTGGAACAGAGAGTTCTCTTCCGGGTAGCCATTTTTATCGTAGGTGATGTTTTCGGTCAGAGTCATGCCGATGCCCTGCAGCAGACCGCCCTCAGCCTGCACACGGGTCAGGTTCGGGTTGATGGGCGTGCCGCAGTCCACACAGGCATCAAACTCCAGCAGCTTTACCTCGCCGGTCTCAGTATCCACTTCCACCTCAGCAGCACCAACCATGAACGGCGGCGGCGACAAAGGCGAAGTATGCGTTTCGGTGGCTTCCAGCGGAACCATGTGGCCGAACTGAGAAGCATACGCGATCTCGCTCAGAGACTTTTTTCTGTGTGGGATCTTTGCTCTTGAAAACATCTTTTCCATCAAATTCCACCTCGTCCTCGGTGCATTCCAGCAGCTCTGCGCCCAGCTTGCAGATCTGGCCGCGCAGCTTCATGGCACACTTTTCGGTGGCCTTTCCGGTAACGTAAGTGGTACTGGACGCATAGGAGCCGGAGTCATAGGGCGAGGTATCCGTATCAGCTCCGAAGACCGTGATATTGTCCAGCGGGCAGTCCAGCACTTCGGCGGCGATCTGCGCCAGTGTAGTGTCACAGCCGGTGCCCATGTCGGCCGCACCGATCATCAGGGTGTAGAAGCCGTCGTCATTCAGTTTCAGGGTGGCACTGCCCACATCCATGCCGGAAATGCCGGAGCCCTGCATCGCCATGCCCATACCGACAGCGCGCACCTTGCTGTTGCCCATATCACGGGCAGGGTATTTGTGCTCCCAGTCGATCATATCCCGCACCTTGACAAGGCAGCGGTCCAGCGCGCAGCTGGTGTTGACAGCCCCATAGTAGGCGGGCATCACATCGCCCTCCTGTACGGTGTTTTTCAGCCGCAGCTCAAAGGGGTCCATATTCAGCTTATGAGCCAGTTCATTGACAGCAGATTCTACGGCAAACAGTCCCTGCGTTGCGCCGTAACCGCGGTAAGCACCGGCAGACATGTGGTTCGTATACACCACATCACTGATAAAGCGGAAGGCTTCTGCCTTGCCGTACAGCGGGATGGACTTGTGACCGGAAAGGCCCACGGTCGTAGGGCCATGCTCACCGTAAGCACCGGTATTGGAAAGGGTGTACAGATCAATTCCCTTCACAACGCCGTCCTTCGTGGCACCCAGCCGCACATGGATCTCCATTTCGTGACGCGGCGAGGATGCGATCTGGCTTTCCACACGACTGAAAATGATCTTGGAGGGCTTTTTGGTCTTCCAAGTCACAAAAGCCGGATACACCTCACTGACCGCCGTCTGCTTGGCACCAAATCCGCCGCCGATGCGGGGCTTTGCCACGCGCACCATGGATTTGGGAATATGCAGTGCGTTCGCAATATTGCGCCGTGCATGGAACACGATCTGCGTGGAGCTGAGCACATTCAGCCGCCCATAGGTATCAATGGAGCAGTAGGTGCGGAAGGTCTCCATCATGGCCTGCTGGCAGGCCTTGGTGTGGTAAATGTGGTCAATGACTACATCGCTGGCCGCAAGCACTGCGTCGATGTCACCGGCTCCGCATTCATCATGGGCGCAAAGGTTGCGTTTGTTGTCGGCTCCCACCGGGCACAGACTGGCCCAGTTGTCCTCCAGATGCACCAGAATGGGGTTGTCCTTGGCAGTGTGATAGTCCAGCACTGCTTCCAAAACCTCATATTCCACCTTGATGAGCTTGAGAGCCTTATCCACGCACTTTTCGTCCTTACCGGCCACAATGGCCACCACATCGCCCACAAAGCGCACATGGCGGTCAATGAGCAGGCGGTCACGCGGACTGGCTTCCGGATAGGTCTGGCCAGCCTGCGTGTAGCGCGGCGCATCCTGCGGCACATCCTCCCATGTAAAGATTGCCTCGATGCCGGGCACCTTTTTTCGCTACAGCCGTATTGATAGTTTTGACGATGGCATTTGCGTGCGGAGAGCGCAGCAGCTTTACAATCAGGCAGTCCTGCGGGATCACATCGTCCATATAGACGGGCTGGCCGGTGACCAGCTGCATGGCATCCTTTTTACGGAAAGGCTTGTTGATGGTACTCATTCTGCGGCCTCCTTCTGCTTTTTACCATGCCAGAAAGTTCATGATGCCGCGCAGCTGGCCCTCATAGCCAGAGCAGCGGCAGAGGTTGCCGGAGAGATATTCCTTCACTTCTTCCTCACTGGGGTACGGATTCTCGCGGAAGAGGGCCAGCGCGTTCATGATAAAGCCCGGGTTGCAGAAGCCACACTGCTCTGCACCCTGATCCGCGATAAAGCCGCCGAACTCCGCGGCTTCTTCCTGCAGGCCTTCCAGTGTGGTAATGCTGTGGCCGCTGGCACGCGCTGCCAGTACCGAACAGGACAGCACCGGTTTCTCGTCCAGAAACACCGTGCACAGACCGCAGTTGGAGGTCTCACAGCCGCGCTTAACGCTTTTGCAGCCGTGGGCACGTACAAAATCGATCAGCAGCATATCTGCAGCCACATCCTCTGTGACCTTGATGCCGTTCAATGTAAGAGTGATCTGCATTTAATTTTCCTCCTGTGCCGTGCGTGCTTCCAGTTCCAGAACAGCACGCTTTGTCAGAACGCCTGCCAGATGGCGGCGGTACTCGGCATTGCCGCGCATATTGGAGCCAGTGACAATTTTTTGCTTTACTTCATCGGCAAAGTTCTGCGCCAGTTCCTGCGCAGAAACACCCGCCTTTGCCGGCAGCTCAAACAGCACAGCCTTGAGCGGCCGCGCACCGATTGCAATGCGATAGCTGCCGTTTTCCAGACGGGCGGCAGCGCAGGTAAGCACCGGGATATCAGTCTGGCTGTTGCGCACGGACTGATAGAAAAATTCTGCTTCTTCCTTTTTAACGATCAGCCGCACAAGGATGTCCCGGTCATAGGGACGCTCGGCGTACTCCCGCAGAGACACGATGCCGCCCTTGTACAGCTCTACCGAACAGTCCATGGCCATAAACAGCGTGAGCACATCGGAAAAGCCGAACCGGCTGTAGATGCTGCCACCCACAGTTGCCAGATTGCGCAGCTGCACGCCCACGATATGCCGCAGCGCTTCCTTTACCGCGCCATGGGTATACGCAGCAAGACCGGCGTGCTCTTCCAGCTGGCGCAGTGTAACCATGGCACCAATGGAAAAGCTGCCCTCGGTCTCCTCTATGGTGTCCAGTCCCAGACCGGACAGGTCGATGGCTGTACCGACATTGATGTTCTCCATTTTGAGCCAGATCATGCCGCCCAGCACACGGTTGGCCTTTTTCTGGTTCAGCTGCCACGCTTCTTCCAGACTTTCGGCCTGCTTATATTCTCGGATCGTCATCATAGATGCAGGTTCCTCTCTCTTTTTTTCTCTGTTCTTTTATTTTAACACAGATTTCGATATAATACTATTGTGAATTCGTTTCAGAAAGAGTGGTACTATATGAAAGAACTTCTTCCGGTGGGCTGTGTCATCATGGCATCCGGTCTGAGCCAGCGCTTCGGCTCCAACAAACTCCTTGCGCCGTTCTGCGGGGAACCGATGCTATGCCGCGCATTTGCGGCGACCGATACTCCAAAGCTTTCGGCCCGCATCGTGGTGACACGTTCGGACGAAGTTGCGCAGCTTTGCCGCTCCCGCAATGTTCCGGTGCTGCTGCATGATCTGCCCGGTCGAAACGATACGGTGCGGCTGGGTCTTTCTGCGCTGCTGGAACAGGTTCCGGAGCTTTTTGGCTGCATGTTCCTGCCGGGAGACCAGCCGCTTTTGTGCCGCGAGACAGTGGAAGCCATGGCAGGCATCTCCGGATGGGATCAAAGAACTCGGCTGGAACGGCAAAAAGAAACAGAACGGGAGATCTTCCGTCTGGGATTCCGGGCCCGTAACGACCCGTCTCCCCTTACTGGAAGTCCCGTTCTGTTTGAAAAAGGACTTTTTCAGGAACTGCTCACCTTGCCGCAGGGCATGGGCGGAAGTGTTCTGCTTCGGAAATATCCCGCGCATGTTCACACCGTTTACATTGCGGATCGGAATGAATTGGCCGACGCCGACACGCCCGAAGCACTGGCGCAATTGGAAGCACTGGCCCGGCAGAAGCTTTGAGCTTTATACTGCCTTGTCATCCTTCGGCAGCAGCACATTCAGCAGGATCGCCACGAACGCAGCCGGAACGATGCCGGACTCGCCGCAGATCAGCTGTAAAGCGTGCGGAGCCTGTGCCAGAATGCCGCTGTTGGCACCCATGCCGTAGCCAACACCCAGAGCCACCGAGACGATGGTAAGCTGACGCGGGGTCATCTTTTCCTTGGTGATGAGCTGGATGCCGCTGACCACGATGGAAGAGAACATCATAACGGCAGCACCGCCCAGAACGGCCTGCGGCATAATGGAGATCAGTGCGCCGAGCTTGGGGATCAGGCCGCACAGGATCAGGAAGATGGCACCGGAGGCCAGAGCCATGCGGTTGACCACTTTGGTCATGGCCACCAGACCCACGTTCTGGCTGAAGGAAGTGTTGGGCAGTACACCGAACAGAGCCGCAAAGGAGGAGCCCAGACCGTCACAGATCACACCGCCGGACAGCTCTTTATCGGTGGGCTCACGATTCATGCCGCCCTCCATGACACCGGAGATATCACCCACGGTCTCAACAGCGGTAACAACGAACATGATCATCACCGGCATAATAGCGCGCATATCAAACACGATCTTGACCGGCATCAGCTTGGGAATGGCAAACCAAGAGGCCTGTGCCACCTTATTCCAGTTGAGCACCCATGCCTTGGTAAACTCTACACCATCGGCAGTGACACCGGTGGTGGGCAGCACCAGACCCATGACAAAGGCCGCAACGTAACCGGCCAGAATGCCGATCAGAATCGCAGAAGAGCTGAGGAAGCCCGTGGTCCAGTGCTTGAAGATCAGAATGACCACCAATACGAACAGGGCAAGCAGAAGATTTTCCATGGAGCCAAAGTCTTTTGCGCTGTTGCCGCCGCCAAAGGAATTGATGCCCACCGAGATCAGCGAAAGACCGATGGAAAGTACAACCGTACCGGTGACGACCGGCGGGAAAAACTTGCGCAGAGGCTTGAGGAAGAAGCCCAGCACGCTTTCAAAGATGCCGCCGATGATGGATGCACCCATAATGGCACCATAGGCCAGCACACCGCCGCCCATGCTGCCGACAACACTGTTGAACACGCCGATAAAACCGGAACTGGTGCCCATGATGATGGGCACGCTACCGCCCACGGGGCCGATGGTGAACAGCTGCACCAGTGTGACCACACCGGCCACAAACATGGCACTCTGCAGCAACGTGACCTGCAGATCTGCAAATTCACCACCCGCAATGCCGCAGGCACTGGTGATGATCAGCAGCGGGGTCAGGTTGCCCACAAACATGGCGCAGACATGCTGCAGACCCAGCGGGATCGCCTGTTTCAGGGACATTTTTGCGTCGAACTGATACGCCGACTCTTCGAGCTTGACTTCCTTCAAATGTTCCACTCTCCTCAAATCTTGACAAAAAATCATTCTTTTCGACTGCTTTACCCAAAAAAAGCGGATTTATTATAGCAAAACTGCGTATCCTTGTAAATTAAGTATGACTTTTTCGTGAACGGCTGTTTCCCGCTGAGAAACACAAAAAGCAGGGCGCTTTGTGGGCTTTTTTTCGCTTTGGTCGGAAGAATTTCGCGCAGAACTCCTGCTTTTTTGCTTTTGTTTTATTTGACTTTTTGTGCGATATGGAAATTTTACAGCGTTCTCAGCCCGTAATCTTTTAAACAGCGCTGGATGCCCTGATGAGTGGTGTCGAACCGGATGCCGAAGCGTTCCAGTTTTGTGGTGTCCATCACAAGGTTCCGACCCCAGCTTTCTTCCTCGATCTGCACAGCGATTCCCAGCGTTTCGGCAAACTGCCGGGCGGTGCATACCATGTTTTCGGCATTGCCGCTGCCAAAATTGTATACGCCGCCGGGCAGCGCCATGGCAGGCTCCAGATTTTCGATCACCTGCCGCACATAGGTCACGCCGCGGTGGTCGTTCCGGGAGAAGCGCAGAGTCTCTCCCTTCAGCGCGGCACGCAGAAGATTCAGCGGAAGATTGCCCCGGATGGGCAGCCCATAGCCGGGCAGGTCATACATCCAACTGGCACGCAGATGGACCGAGTCCGGGCAGAGCTCCAGCACACGCTGCTCTGCTTTCAGCTTGTATTGGCCATAAATGTTTGCCGGATGCAGATCCAACGCTTCTGACAACGGGCCCTGCTGCTTCGTTCCCGCATAGACCTGATCCGAGCTGAATGCCACCAGCTTTGCCTTCGTCTGCTGCGCAGCCCGTGCCAGCCAGACTGGCAGCTCCACATTGGCACGGTAAGCTTCTGCCGGATGCTGCGCACAGTAACTGGTATCGGAAAGAGCGGCGGTGTGCAGGATCACATCCGGATGCAAAGCTTCCACCTGTGCACGGGTGAGAGCTTCATCGGCTGTACAGAAAAAGCCATTTTGGAAGGGCGCAAAGCTCGTACTTTCCCTGCCACTGCTGCAAAATGCGGGAGCCGACAAAGCCGCCTGCACCGGTGATAAGAAGTTTTTTCATGATAATTTCCTCCTGTAGGGCAATGGAAAAAGTGCCCAGCAGCATGACAGCCTGCCGGGCACAAAAATTTTAAAGGAACAGTTCCAGCACGAACACGACGGCACAGCAGGCCACAGATACCTGAAACAGGCTTGCGCCGAACCAAGCAGCTGCAATGCCTACCACCAGCGCCATGGCACCGGCAGCCGGGCTCTGGGTCGCGTTGACAATGGCCGGGAAGGTCATGACCGCCAGCGTCACATAGGGCACATAATACAGAAACGACTGAATGAAGCGATTTTTGATGGGCTTGCGGATCAGTGTGAGCGGAAGGATGCGGATGGCATAGGATACCAGCGCCATCACTGCAATGTAAATGTAATGATTATGCGTCATGCTCTGCCTCCTGCTCTTCTGGATTTACCGGAAAAAGAACTGCTGCAGCGCTGGAAATGAGCACTGTGAGCAAAATGGTGCGCGTGCCCTCCGAAAGAGCGGAGATACCCGGCAGGTAATTGCACACAAAGCTCAGTGCAAAGCTGATGGCAACAAGTGCAGCTACCACCCTGCTCTTACGCGCCGGAGGAATGATGATGGCAAGGAACATGCCGTAAAGGGCAACGCTCAGCGCACTGACAGCCCGCAGCGGCAGCAGATTGCCCGCAATGATGCCCAACGCCGTACCGATGGCCCAAGCCGGTGCCGCCAGCAGAATGGCACCGTAGGTATAATATGGGTTCAGGCTGCCGGGCCGTGCAATGGTGATGCCAAAAAGCTCGTCTGTCACATCATAACCGATGAGCAGCCTGTGCCAGAAGGGTGTGCCCGGCGCAAAGCGCTGGGCCAGTGCGCAGCTCATGAGCAGATAGCGCGCATTGGCGATCAGTGTGATGATGGCCACTTCCAGATAGGTCGCATTGGCCATGATGATGGCAAATGCAGCGTATTCGCCTGCCGAAGCGTTGTTCAGTAGGCTGACCAGAAAGCCCTGAAACGGGGTAAAACCTGCCCGGCGGGCCGCAATGCCCAGCGAGAAGGAAACAGCAAAATAGCCCAGCGCAATGGGAACGCCATCCCGCATGCCCTCACAGAAAATCTTTTTGCTGAAAGCCCAAACCGGCCTTTCTGCATTGACAAGCTCCGGGGCAAGGAGCTTACTTTTGGAATTCATCTTTGTTTTTTACTCCTTTCCTATTTCAAACACCGCTTTTTATTATACTCTCCCGCACACAGAGAAGAAAGGGCTTTTTCACTTTCTTTTCGGCACAAAAGGAAAACGCCGCCTGAAAAGGCAGCGTTCTTCGTCGATTTATGCACCCGGCACCAGAAAATGCATCGCCTGCGGCAGGACCTGCGTACCGGCTTCCAGCCCATTTGCCGTCAGGATCTGTGCCGGTGACACATGGAACCGTCTGGCAATGCCGAACAACTCCTCCCCTGCCTGTGCATAGTAGATGCGCAGTGCGATCTCCGGGTCCGGAGTCGTCAGCGGTTCGCCCAGCTCAATGCTGCCGATGCCCGAATGTGTGCTCCGGCAGAGGATGGCTCCTTCGGCACGGGCGGTGACCGTCACTTCCAATGTGCCGCCAGTGCAGCTGCACTGGATGTTCTCGGTGCTCAGCCAGCATTCCGGGCTGAACTGTGCACCCGGCGGGGCTTCTACTGCAAGCGGAAAGACAAGCTCCAGTGTTTTTTCGTAGCTTTCCAGCTCGGCAAGACTGTTCTCGGCAAAGGCGGTGGCAACGGCACGCACCGTAAAGGCCCAGCCGTCGCGGTAAGGTGTTACCTGCGCCGGTCCATAAGACACAAAGCAGGCGCGCAGCTGAGCATCCGCATCTGGCAGCGGCCCGGAGGCCGTGGAAGATGCTGTCTCATTCAGCATACAGGCAAGATCTTCTGCTGCCAATTCCTGCGGCGTGACGGCGGTTTCAAACTGCGTAGAAAAGGCATCCGCTACGTATTGCAGCTGGCAGGGCCGCCATGCGTGCAAATGCATCATCACGCTGGCTGTCAGTTGGCCGCCGGCTTCCTGTTCGCCCTCCGCAAGGGCAAAGCCAACCGGCTCCAGCACGCACATGCATCTGCAGTCCTCTGCTACGCCTTCCAGATCCACCACCTGATTGAACGGCAGGGATGCCGCCTGACTTTGCAGGCTGCTTTCGCCTTCCGCGCGCCAGGCGCATTGGGCACGTACCTCGCCCTTGACCACTGCCTTGCCCGCCAGCAGCTTTACCTCCCGCACGGCGGCGCTGCCGGTAATATCCAGAATGGCTGCGGGCGGCTTTGCAAACACAAGCTCCCCTTCCACAGTGACCAGCTTTTCCAGCACCGCGGTGCTGCGCACGCCGTTCAGCGTCTGCAATTTCTGTTCAATGCCGCCATCGGCCAGCGCCGTGATCAGTTCCTGTTTATCCTGTGTATGGATAGTAACCACAAGACCATAGGCTCCGCGCACCTCGATGCGGTGCGGGTTTACCGCCCGGCAGTTGAGGTATTCGGTCTGCCCTTCTACCATGGCCATCCAGCTGGTGAAGGAGAATTCCGGCACCTCCAGCTGCTTTGTAAACGGCAGCTTCTGCTCGGTCTGGCAAAGCCCGGCCCCGTCCTCGCCCTGATAAAACACAGTGCAGCGCAGATAGCCTTCCAATGTAAGCCGCCCGGGCTGCAGCTGCTTTTGCAGCACCACCGGTTTTGCAAAGCATTTGACCAGCTTGAACACCGGCGGAAGATAATCTGAAATCAGGATCTCGGTTTCCAGCGGAAGTTCTGCCTTGACGGTGCAGCTCGTGCCTGCCTGCGGCAGCGTATCCCGAAAGATCTTCAGTTCCATGCAGTGTGCTCCTTTCCCTGTCCGTCTCTACTGGAAAGGTATGCACATGCTTTGCAGGATATGCGCGCAAAAAAGGCACCGTGCAAAACGCACGATGCCTTTGGGCCTTTTGAAACAATCAGATCGTTTTGCGCAGGACAGCCGCCTGCATTACATGGTATTTCTGCATCAGCCGGACGGCAGCCGGTGTGATCTTCTCGCCGCTGACCACAATGGGGATCGCAGGCGGGCAGGAAACCGTCGGCATAGCGCAGATACGCCCCACCGCCTGCTCTGTGGGCCACCTGCTCCTGCGGGGCAAACACGGCCTGCCGGATGCTGCAGCAGGTGTGCAATTCGTGTTCCAGCTCCAAAAGCTCAACGATCGTTTTTTTCCTGGGAGTGGGAACGGTCCTGTAAGGTTTTTCCACAATGTGGAGAACGGCAGAAGTCAGCCGTTCAAAGTCCTGCGGCGGATTTGCCGGGGTGAACATCAGCACAACATAGCGCGGGTCGGCATATTCGCACTCGACCTTTGCGCTGCGCAGCGCTTCTGCAAGCTCTGTGCCGGTCATGCCCAGTGTAGCAGCATCCAGCGTGACCTTGAGAGGTTCGCTTTCCAGTGCCAGCGGCCCCGGGCAGTGTTTTGCCGCAGCGGCTTCGTTCAGCTCCCGGCGCAGGCGGGTCAAATATCCGCAGCACTGCAAAAGCCGCAGCGGATAACCCTCCGACAGAACCTGATTGCATTTGTCCAGCGACTGCAAGATCAGGTAAGACGGACTGGTGGAACCAAACAATGCCAGTGCATTGCGCACAGCGGCTTCGTCCTGAATGGGGGCATTTTTGCCCAGATGCAGGTATGCGCCGCCAGTGACAACGGGCAGCGTTTTATGGCCGGAGTCGCAGCACATGGCCGCGCCCAGTGCAATAGGATGCTGACCGCCCTGCGGCAGAAAACCGCAGGTAAGCACCGTGGGCATTATCCACCAGAAGCGGAACGCCAAAATCCTTGCACACTCCGGCCAGCGCTGCAATATCCTGCACGCCGCCCAGATAATCCGGGCTGGTGATGTAGACGCCAAAAGGGCTTCCTGCCCTGCTGTGCCAAACCCTGCAGAGCACCTGTCAGCTTTGCAGCTGACACCGGGCAGCTGCAAAGTGCACCGGCATCCTGCGGCGCAGGCCAGAGCCACTGGATATCAAAATCCAGCAGCGCCGCCGCATACAACAGCGCTTTGTGAGCGTTGCGCGCTGCCAGCAGGACCGGGCGCTGTCCGGCTGCGGGCGCAGCCTGCAGTGCAAGGCACAGCATTGCACGGATGCACTGGGACGAGCCCTCTGTGCTGTAATAGGTATGCACCGTGCCGAACAGCCGGGTAGCGTTGGCTTCGCTCTGGGCAATGATGCCGTCAGCCCCATACAGTTCATCCGCACCCTTTATTTCGGTAATGTCCCACGGCTCAAAGCCCAAAAGGCTCTGGCCCTTGTGGCCGGGCATATGCAGCCGCGAGGTGCCGGACTGTGCGTAACGGCGCACAAAATCCACAATAGGCGTGGTCGTGCTCATTCGCAGGCTTCGCCATCAGCACAGGCGTTACAGGTAGAACCAAGCTCAATAGGCACCTCGATGCCCTTGGCGGCAAGCTCCTGATTCTCAGCGACCTTGATCATGATAGCGCATTCCATTCGCTTTTTGAACAGCTCGCAGCCGTACTCATACACACCGGTAATGTTGCCGGTAGCGTGGTAGGAGTTTGCTGCACAGCCGCCGGAGCAGTACAGCTTTGCCCAGCAGTTCTGGCACTCCTTGCGGGCATAGGCGTTGCAGTGCTTGAACTCATCGCGCACGGCAGTGTTCGTAACGCCCTTCCAGATATCGCCCATCAGGTACTTGGGGTCGCCCACAAACTGGTGGCAGGGGTACAGATCGCCCCAAGGAGTAACAGCCATGTACTCCGTGCCGGAGCCACAGCCGGAAATGCGCTTGTAGATGCAGGGGCCGCCGGTGAGGTCGATCATGTAGTGGTAGAAGGTAAAGCCACGGCCCTCGCGGTTGCGCTTGATCATTTCCTTGGCAAGGATCTCGTACTGTTCCTTCAGGATGGGCAGATCTTCCTCGGTCAGGGCACTGGGGTCGCCAGGCTTAGACACCACAGGCTCCATGCTCAGCTCAGTAAAGCCGAGGTCGGCCATGTGGAAGATATCGTTGGTGAAGTCGGTGTTGTAGTGGGTGTAGGTGCCGCGCATGTAGTAGTTCTTGTCGCCGCGCTTCTTCACGAACTCCTGGAACTTGGGCACGATGGTATCGTAGCTGCCATGGCCTGCATAGTCCTTGCGGAAGCGGTCGTTGACCTCTTTGCGGCCATCCAGACTCAGCACCACATTGTGGCACTCCTTGTTGCAAAAATCGATCACATCGTCATCGATCAGCATACCGTTGGTGGTCATGGTAAAGCGGAAGTTCTTGTTGTGGATCTTCTCCTGCTCACGGCAGTAGGCCACCAGCTTTTTGACCATGTCAAAATTCATCAGCGGTTCGCCGCCAAAGAAGTCCACCTCAAGGTTGCGGCGGGTGCCGGAGTTTTCGATCAGGAAGTCCATGGCACGCTTGCCCACTTCAAAGCTCATCAGCGCACGGTCGCCCTGATAGCGGCCCTGCGAAGCAAAGCAGTAGGAGCAGTTCAGGTTGCAGGTGTGTGCAACATGCAGGCACAAGGCCTTGACCACGGTGTTGCGGTTTTTAAAGTCGAAAGCCATATTCTCATAGGTATCCGGGGTCCACAGCTTGCCTGCTTCCTTCAGGTTGGTCACATCATCGATGCACTGACGCAGATCTTCCTCCGTGACATCCTCGCGGTCTCCATACTTTGCCATCATAGCCGAAACGATTTCGTCAGCAGTATGCTCCGGGTACATGGCAATGATATCGTATGCAACATCGTCCACCACATGCACCGAGCCGCTGCAGGTGTCCAGCACGATGTTATAGCCGTTCAATTGATACTGGTGTACCATTTTACTCTCCATTCCAATTATACAAAAAAATGCCGCCCGGCAAAGGCGGCAGGGGGTTGCAAAAATTACTTGTTGCTGTTCTCGCACTGCTGGTTAGCCACGCCGCAGGAGGTCTTGCAAGCGGACTGGCAGGAAGTCTGGCACTCGCCGCAGCCGCCGGTCTTAACGCTCTTGGTCAGGTCACGAGTAGCAATGGTCTTAATACGTTCCATAATAGAAAACCTCTCTAACTCTCAAAATTTCATCGCGCCGGACAAAGCCCAGTACGCATTTATCTTTGCTTATGATAACACGCAAGGGGCTTTCTGTCAAGATTTTTATGCTGCCAACCTGTTCAAACCTGTCCAGCAGGCTGATACTTCGTCAGGACGGTGTGCAGCCCCAGCTCCCGCGCCCTGGCCAGTAAGTACCGGTAGCGGCACAAAAGTGCCTGCCGCTCGTAAATGCGCTGCTCGATCAGGTCTGTATCCACCTCCAGATCAAACATCATCTCATTGCGCCGCAGGCAGAACAGACATTCCTTCAGCTCTTCTTCCAGTTCTGGGTGATAACGTTCGTGCTCGGTATCCCGCGGGATGCGGCTCGAAAGCAAAGTTTGGGTGTTCTGGGCATGGGTTCGTTCCAGCATAGGCCGTCCTCCTCTTCTTTGTGTATCTTGAAGGTTTGTACATTTTAGTATATGAAGAGACCGGTGCAGAATATGCCAGTTTATGGTAAAGCAGAAACTTCTCCGCTGGTGCGCGCATTTTAAAAAAGTTTGCAATTTTTTCAAAATCACGCTTGACAAGTATCACTTTTCCGCGTATAATAGCACACGTTGAGCGGCTCACACTGCGAAACGCAATCGAATATTGGGGATTTGCATAGTGGTAGTGCGGTAGACTCTGACTCTACTTGTGGGAGTTCGATTCTCTCATCCCCAACCAAAAAAGCCATCTGGTTTACACCGGATGGCTTTTTTCGTTCTATATTGTTATACAAAAACAGCGTACCGTCTTTGCGACGGTACGCCCATTTTTATGCAGTTATTACAGGATGGTGATGCGGCCTGCGCCGTAGGGATTCTCGTAATCCAGCAGATAGCCCGGGTAATCGGCCAGCGGGCTGTTTGCGGTGGTCAGATGCGGCAGGCCCTCTGCATCTACACCGCCAAAGGTCATGGCATAGGTAGACATCACAAGGTAATCCTCAGACACATAGTCCTTGATCAGCTCTGCGCCATCAAACATGGCAAAGCCATCGCCCAGATTGCGCAGAGTGTAATTCATGCCGGCCAGAGCGTAGGTCTTGCTCTCGTCCAGCGGTTCATAAGTACCGGAAGCCTTGTTGTAAATCTTCACGTTCTGCACGCGCGGAGTGCCGGTGGCACTGCCAATCCAGACATTCTTCTCGTCGGTCTGCACGGTGTTGGGGATATCGGCGTGGATCTCGTAGGAAGCGCCTGCCACATGCAGGAAGCCGCCGTTCTCCTTTTCCGTTCCGGCAAAGCGGGCTGCGAAACTCCAGTGCATCCTGGATCTGCTTGCCGGTGACAGACATCAGACAGGCCACATTGCCAAACGGGCTGACCTGCTTGCAGGTCTTGAAGGTCCAGTAGCCGGCTTTCTCATCGGCGCGGATACCGCCGCCGTTCATGATAGCGATGTCACAATGCAGCTGTTCCACCTCATTGAAGTAGGAGTAAATGCCGTCGGCCACGAAGTCGCCGAGATTCGTCTCTGCCATGCGGATGCGGCGCTTGCCAGTCTCGGGGTCGGAGATGTAGAAGTTCGTATCGGCAACAGCGATCTTCTCACCCAGCATGTCGTCCACAGAAGCGACCCATGCGTTCTGGATATCGGCAACAGCACTGTCAGAGCCTTCGTAAGAGGAAATCAGACGGGTGGCAATGGAGCCGTCAGCCTTGATGGTCATTTCGCCAACATTTGCAAAATAAGAGCCGGTCTGGGTCAGGGCGACAGCCTTGCCGGACAGATCCTTCACCCACTCACACTCCATCTTGGTGTGAGAATGGCCGTCGATGAATGCATCGAAGCCGGAGGTGTGCTCGATGACTTCCTTGCTGGTCCAGGGCGAAGAGGAAGGATCAACGCCCAGATGGCCCAGACCGATCACGTAGTCAGCCAGAACCTTGGCCTTATCAATGGACTTCTGCACAGCCTTGTACAGCTTCTGGCCGTCGTCACCGCCCAGAATATCATAGATATAGCGGCTCTGGCTCTTATCCATGAAGTAAGCCGGAGTAGACTTGGTGAAGGTCTCAGGCGTGGTGATGCCCACAAATGCGATCACGCGGCCGCCGATGGTGAAGTATTTGACATCCGGCAGAACGCGGTTGCCCAGCGGCAGATTGACCCAGTTGCTGGAGAGGTACGGGAAATCTGCCTCAGCCATTACCTCTTTTGCACGGGCCATGCCGTAGTCGAATTCATGGTTGCCGGGCGTAGCAACATCATAGCCTGCGGCATTCATCAGCTGGATGATAGAGGCACCTTCGTCCATGGAACCATATGCGGTACCCTGAATATGGTCGCCCGCATCTACCAGCAGGACATTTTTGCCTGCATCCTGATAGCTCTTTTTCAAAGCTGCGATGGCAGCATAGGTCAGTTCCGGCGATTTTTTGTCGATATAAGTATGAACATCGTTGGTGTACAGGATCGTAATGTCCTTAAAGCTGCCGGGGTAACATGCAGACGCAGCGGGTGCGCCCAGACTTACAGCAGCAACGGCTGTGGTGACACCTGCGGCTTTCAGGAAGCTGCGGCGGGAGATAAGCTGTTTCATGGAAAAACGACCTCCTCTTAAAACTCTCTTTTGTTTTTATCGGGCGCACAGAACCAGCCCGACGCTTGTTATATTAAGCATAACACACAAAACACCCAAGAACAACCCGGAATCGCACAATTTGTTCATAATTCACGGTACTAAGTCGCATTTTTTAGTGCAACATTATTCCTTTTCAGGGCAAAAAACAGCCCGCATCTGCAGCCAGTCGTTGACTGCAAAAGCGGGCTGTTTTCAAGGGGGATTCAAAAATGGATCAGAGCAACGAGCTCAAATCGCATTGTATTCCTTGAGGAATTTCTCAAGGTCGGTACCCTCGATCTTTTTCAAAGCTTCCTTCATGGCAAGGCGCGGGATGAGCGGCAGATCCATGTCGGTAATCTTCTTGCCGTCGCGCAGCTTGACCGTTGCATCGATCAGGGCACGTACATCATAGGTGCTGCCCCAGACCTCGGGCACACCGCGGTCGATGTCCAGCAGGGTGTACACAGCTTCCATACCGGTGCGCATGGAATATTCTGTGGTGAAGATGGTGTCACGGCCGGTCTCGGCGAACTGACCCAGGAAGGCAAAGTTGACAGCACCCTCCGGCACGATATCAGGACGGTCGCCCATCGCACGCGGCATAAAGAATGCATCGATATACGGCATCATGACCGGGATGGTATTGGCACTGTGCTCGGCCAGCTCTTCGATCTGATCCTCGGGCACACCAATGTGGTACAGCCATTCCATGCACAGTTCCTTGCCGGTGCAGTCGCGCATGGCCTTTTTGACGTAGTTGCCGGGCTTATCACTGAACAGGCCGTAGACCCAGACGCACAGCTGGTTCTTGGGCTGGTCTCGGAACTGCTGCTGACGGTTCAGCGTCCAGCTGAGCAGCCAGTTGGAGTCTTTAACGGTGACGATGCCGCCGGTGACGGTGTGGCCACTGAACGGGTCACGCTTGCAGATCTTCTGGATATACTGTGGGATCTTGTCGTCCAGCGTAGTGATGGTGGCGCTTTCCCAGTTGGAATGTTCGGGGTCGGAGCAGAACTTTTCAGGATTGCCGAATGCGGGGTCCTGTGCAGCGATCTTCTTCCACAGGTCCCAGCCGTTGCCCGGCTTGATGGTGGGATCAAAGCCTGCTGCCTTGTCCTGTGCGCCCATCGTGCAGCTTTCCACGCAGCCGCCGTTGGTGATGAACAGCAGATCATTTTCGGTCAGGTCAATGGTGCTGATCTCACCTGCGTGCTCCACAACCACGCTGCTTGCCTGCTTGCGCTTGCCATTGATCTCAAATTTCACGTCCACGACCTTGGTCTCATAGTGGAACTGCACGCCGTGGTCCTTCAGGTAAGTGACCATGGGCAGGATGATAGATTCATACTGGTTGTAGCGGGTAAAGCGCAGGGCGGTGAAATCCGGCAGGCCGCCGATGTGGTGGATATAACGCTTGAGGTAGAGCTTCATTTCCAGAGCACTGTGCAGTTTTCAAAGGCAAACATGGTGCGCCAGTACAGCCAGAAGTTGGAGTTCAGCACTTCATCATCAAAGAAATCGGTGATCTTCTTATCCTGCAGCTGCTCGTTGGGGGATGAAGAAGAGCTTCATGATCTCCATAGCACCCTTATCAGACAGGCCGAACTTGCCATCGGTGTGGGCATCCTCGCCGCGGTTGACGGTAGCACGGCACAGTGAATAGTTGGGGTCTTCCTTGTTCAGCCAGTAGTACTCATCCAGCACACTGGCACCCTCGGTCTCCAGAGACGGAATGGAGCGCAGCAGATCCCACATGACCTCGAAGTGGTTATCCATCTCGCGGCCACCGCGCATCACGTAACCGATATCGTATTTGTAGCCGTCGCAGGCACCGCCGGGGATGGGGTCTTTCTCAAACACATGCACATGCTCGCCCTTCATCTGGCCGTCACGCACCAGATAGCATGCAGCCGTCAGTGCGGCCAGACCGGAACCAATGATATATGCAGATTTATGATCGACACCCTCCGGCTTTTTAGGAGTTGCAAATGCTTCATAGTTGCCACTGGAATAGTACATAGAAAAGCCTCCCTGCTTTTTATTGCTTTTTTCGGCATCCTTGCGCCGTCCTTATGGCAACAGTATACCCCGCGTCGCCGCAGCAGACAACAAACAAACTTTAGCAGGTGTATAAATTTTATACAATCATTCTGTTTTGCTGGAAATACGTACAAATTGTGACAAAAGCCGCCCTAATAGCGAATCGTTCTGTGATATAGAGTGCTTTTTTAAAACCAGTTTTCAGCCAAAAAGAAAAGCACCCAGATTTCAACGAATCCAGGTGCTTTTGTTGGTGGAGGCGATGGGAGTCGAACCCATGTCCGAAAAGAGTTCAGTGTAGGTATCTCCGGGTGCAGGCGATCTACAACATTCCCGCCGCGCCACGCCGATCGTCAGGCTAGCGCATTGGTAGCTTCATGAGTTCCTGCCGGTCCGCAAAGCTTAAGTCCGTTCAGGTGCTGTGTCTAAAGGACGCCCCGGCCCCACACGACACAAGAGTGGGCGGAACGCGCAGCACTCAGGCTGCGAGCAACTGAGAATTGTTATTGTCAGTTAATTTTTTGGAGGAGTTATAGAGCAGTTCCCCCACTGCTACCCGCTGCCCAGACCTCGCTCTCCCCGTCGAAACCTTTACGCCCCCTTATAAAGCACACCTTGCGGTGTGCAGAAAGCTTTGAAAAAGTTCCGCTTCAGGAAGCGGTCTGAAAAGATCAATAGTATTTGCCGTTGGACTTCATGGCACGGTCAATGGAACGCTTTGCATCGCGCTGGGCGGCATCGGCACGCTTATCGTAGAGCTTTTTGCCTTTGCAAAGGCCCACTTCCATTTTCACGCGGCCATGTTTGAAATAGAGCGAAAGCGGCACAAGGGTATATCCCTGCAGCTTGCACTGCTGATGCAGCCGCCGGATCTCACTTTGTGTGCCAGCAGGCGCCGGACGCGCATCGGATCCTGATTGAACATGTTTCCGTGGTCGTAGGGACTGATATGCATTCCCTTTACCAGCAGTTCACCATCCTCAATATCGACCCAGCTGTCTTTCAGGTTGACGCCGCCGGCACGCAGGCTCTTGACCTCCGTACCTTTCAGTTCAACGCCGGTTTCCAGCGCTTCGATGACAAAATACTCGTGGCGCGCTTCACGGTTTTGGGCAATCACCTTTTTGCCGGGCTTTTCCTGTGCCATCAAGCGCACCTCCTTTCAAAGCCGTTTTCCCCTACAGCACGCAAGTCCATTCCGCTAAGGGGTATACAGTATAACGCAGTAAAATTGTTTTGTCAAGCCAAATCGGGCGTCACATTTCGCCGCGGCCTTCCATAGCGCGGTACAAAGTGGTTTCATCAGCGTATTCCAGGCTGGAACCGACCGGCAAGCCCATAGGCAAGGCGGGTGGTTTTGATGCCCAGGGGGCTTGATGAGCTTGGCCAGGTACATGGCGGTCGCCTCGCCTTCCACCGTAGGGCTGGTGGCCATGATGACTTCCTTTACGGTGCCGTCCAGGCGGGCCAGCAGCTCCTTTACGCAAAGCTGATCCGCGCCGATGCCGTCCATGGGGGAAATCAGGCCATGCAGCACATGGTACAGGCCGTTGAACTCATGGGTGCGCTCAATGGCTTTTACATCCCGCGGGGATTCCACCACGCAGATCACGGAGCGGTCCCGCTTTTGGGGGAAGCGCAGATGCTGCACACCTCGTTGGCGGTATAATCCTGGCAAAGGCGGCAGCGGTGCAGCTTGACCTTGGCGTTTTCAATCGCCTTGGCCAGCTCCATGGCCTGCTCATTGCTCATGGACATTACCTCATAGGCCATGCGCACGGCACCCTTGCGGCCAATGCCGGGGAACCGGGCAAACTGGTCCGCGAGGTTTTCAAGGGGTTCGGCGTTCTGCATGCAGCGACCCCCGGATCAGCCCAGGCCGGGGATATTCATGCCGCCGGTCATTTTAGCCATTTCTTCGTCAGAATCCTTATCCACTGCGGCAACCGCGCTGTTGACAGCTGCAGCGATCAGGTCTTCCAGCATTTCCAGATCATCCGGGTCTACGGCTTCGGGCTTGATCTTGATGGCGGTCACTTCGTGCTTGCCGGTCATGGTAACAGTGACCATCTCGCCGCTGGCGGTGCCGGTGTATTCACGGGCTTCCAGCTCGTCCTGCTTTGCGCGGATCTCATCCTGCATTTTCTGGACCTGACGCATCATTGCCTGCGGGTCGGGGCGGCCATAGCCTTTGGGAAGTCTTGCTTTCATAGGTAATTCTCCTTATTATCCATATTGTTATCACCCGGCGCTGCCGCCGGGCGGCACACCGCAACACTGCGGTTGACAGCAACATTATTTATCTTCTACCACTACATCCACGCCAAGGTCTTTCATCTGGCGCAGGGTCTCTTCCACATCGGCCGCGGGGGCGTTGGATACAGCTGCAGCGGCTTTTTCATACGGGCCGATGCCGCATTTGATGTGGGTGACCTGGTAGATATATTGTTTGATGTTTTTCGCTGGTTTCTTTGCTGCGGCGCATAAAATTCGCGGAAGTCATCGCTGCACTCGATCAGCACGCGGCGGCCATCGTAATAAGCCTGGGTTCCGCGCAGGTAAGAGTTCAGCATAGGGTCGTTTTCCGCAATCAGCTCCAGCACCGCCTGCCACTGGGGGGAACAGCTGCGGCTCTTTGGCCACGGTGCGCACCGGTTTGGGGATGGGCACATCCGCCGCGTACACCGGCTGCTGAGCCGGGGTGGGCTGCTGCACCGCCGGGGCGGCGGGGGCAAGCTCCGGCTCAAAGGGTGGGGTCTCCCCTGCTATGGGTGCGCTGAACGGCGGCTGTTCCACGGTAGGCGGAACCGGCTGGGCTGCCACAGGCGGCACGGGGGCCGATGCCATTTGCACCGGGGGGCACCTGCTGCGGGGCGGCGGCAAAGGGGGCC
>ENA-OPYU01000035-OPYU01000035.1-human-gut-metagenome-genome-assembly--contig:-NODE-35-length-45227-cov-5.529357_pt1 | contig 45227 bp, 46 predicted proteins | sample MGYA00242637_ERZ504482 | MGnify/ENA primary metagenome ERZ504482 (study PRJEB26092, sample SAMD00036237) | human gut metagenome | host: Homo sapiens | study: EMG produced TPA metagenomics assembly of... | reverse complement strand
GGGTGGAGTAGAGCAGGCCGGTCTGTTCGTCCACTGCCATGCCGTAAGTGCCGTTTGTCTCGCCCAGATGTTCGGAACGTACATAAATCCGCGGAGTCACTCCGGACTGTATAGCCTGCTCTTCTACAAAGTTGACGTAGCGTTTGTCGTGTATCATGACCAGCCCTTTGTAGAGCAGCACATCGAAGGCATGTACGGTCTGCGTAGGCCCTGTTCCCCAGCTTCCATTGCCTATGCAGGTAAGGAACTGATGGCTCTTCGCATCAAAAATCTCGGTACGGCTTCCTTCGTGGGTGACATAAATCTTGTCGTGGGCACGGGTGACACCGTTCGGGCGGCCGCCGAATTTCCCGGTAGCTTCTCCGTGCTTCCATTCCTTGATGCTTCCCAAGTGCTTCTTGCCGCCGCCGGCAAGGCCGAACACCTCTACGCTGTACTGGTTGTCCGCATCGTTCACGGCATACAGGGTATCTCCGTACACATATACATCCTTGGGGCGGAAGGTGGTTCCCGTAGCGCCGGGCAAGTCTGTATAATCCAGCTTGAACGCCACCGGCTCCCCGTCGTTTCCTCCCCGGTCGGTTTCTCCGCGCAGGGGAGACAGGCCACCGTCCAGCGCATCAAGTTCCGGGTCTTCGATAATGTGTTTCGAAGCCACGTATATATCATCAAAATAACGGTTTCTGCTCCAGCGGGTGTGCAGGAAGCGGCGGGAATAGACGGGCAGCTCCTTGTCCAGCGACAGCGCCACATATACGTTGTTGCACAGGGTGATCCACCCCGGTCCCGTCTGTTCGTAGGTCATGTTTCCCGCATGGCCGTAGCCCACACAGTGGGCAAACTCGTGGAATATGGTTTCGGTGATGCTTTTGTCATCGGCATAGTGTTCCAGATAACACACTTCATGCATGCCGAAGGTGGTTCCTCCGCCCAGTCCCATCACGCCGGTGGTATAGCCGAAGGTCAGTCCGCGGTGGTTGAGCACGTTGGCCAGCAGGGCGGTCTTGTCTATTTCCGCCTTGTCATTGTTGCTGTGCAGCGGGCCGAACTCGTACAGGGCGGTCTTGAACCGTTCCGACGAGAACATATATCCCATGTTCAGCGCGATGGCCACCGCCTCACGCGTGTGCGAAGCCTTCATCTTGTACTTCCAGCTGTCCTGGGTGTCACTGTATCTGCCGAAGGCGATGTACCATTTGCAACGGATGGATTGCAGCCTTGCCCAGTACGGGTCGTCACACTCTACGGTGAAGGTCAGGTTTTCTTCCGTGAGGTAGGGGTTTGCCATGATCCGTATTTTCTTTCCGCTGCGGGTATAGGCGGTCAGGTCCTTGGTGGCGAACGGTATGTGTACCCGGAGTTGCTGGAAAGGCATGATCTTTTCCAGCGACATGAACTTGAATTCTTCCTCGTAACCGTCTATCCTGGCCCAGAAAGTCACGTTTTTCAAGGCTCTGGGACTATAGAAACGGAGTTGGAAACAGTGCTCGTCGTCCATTCCGAACTGAAGAGGCTGGCTGACGTAGAAGCTGCGCTGGCTGGAGTCGAAATAAACATCCTGGGATTCATTGTCATTCAGCAGGTAATACGTGTTGTCCGGGTTATAATCTGTTTCGGCCAGCCGGACAGGCAATTCATTGTTTGCCACGTTTCCTTCTCCGGAAACCGGAAATTCGTCCTCTTTGCAGCCGCCCAGCAGTAAAAGCATACCTGCTAAAATCAACAGGCTGGTGGAAAAAAGTTTTTTCATCGTCTGTCTTTATTAGAATTACATTTAAATTTGAAATAATCACTCTTTTGAAAAAGGGTTGCAAAAATAATTGTTTTAGATCAGATGAACAAAGAACCCGTATTGCATTTTATATGAGCCCCTGTTTTTTATGTTCTTTTGTTTTTCTGCCTTAAAAAAACTAAATCCTATATTGTTGCCCTGGGCTTTGTTCATCGGAAAATATGCTGTATTTTTGTTATCCGAAATAAAGATGAAGATATGGCACAACCTTTAGCAGAACGTTTGCGTCCGAAGACATTGGACGATTATATAGGTCAGAAACACCTGGTGGGGCCGGGGGCTGTCTTGCGCAAGATGATTGATGCGGGACGCATCTCCTCCTTTATCCTTTGGGGGCCTCCGGGGGTGGGAAAGACCACGCTGGCGCAGATCATAGCCAACAAGCTGGAAACTCCTTTTTATACACTGAGCGCTGTCACTTCCGGTGTGAAGGATGTGCGCGATGTGATAGAGAAGGCGAGAAGCAACCATTTTTTTCTCGCAGGCCAGCCCCATCCTGTTCATTGATGAAATCCACCGGTTCAGCAAGTCCCAGCAGGATTCCTTGTTGGGGGCGGTGGAGACGGGAGTGGTGACCCTGATAGGCGCCACCACCGAGAATCCCTCGTTCGAGGTGATCCGGCCCTTGCTCTCCCGCTGTCAGTTGTATGTGTTGAAATCATTGGAGAAGGAAGATTTGCTGGAACTGCTGCATAATGCCATCGCAAAGGATGTGATACTGAAAGAAAAGAAGATAGAGCTGAAGGAGACGGATGCCATGCTCCGCTTTTCGGGAGGCGATGCCCGCAAGTTGCTGAACATACTGGAATTGGTGGTGGAAGCGGATGCGGATGCCGGAACCATTGTGATTACGGATGAGAAGGTGACCGAGCGTCTGCAGCAGAATCCGTTGGCGTATGACAAGGATGGAGAGATGCATTATGATATCATTTCCGCCTTTATCAAGTCCATCCGCGGAAGTGATCCGGACGGGGCGCTCTACTGGCTGGCGCGTATGGTGGAGGCCGGAGAGGACCCGGCTTTCATAGCCCGCAGGCTAGTCATTTCGGCAGCCGAGGATATCGGTCTGGCCAATCCCAACGCATTGCTCCTGGCGAACGCTGCTTTTGATGCCGTGATGAAGATAGGATGGCCTGAGGGGCGTATCCCGCTGGCGGAAGCTACGGTGTATCTGGCCACCAGCCCTAAGAGCAACTCGGCATACGAGGGGATCAACAGCGCCCTGGAACTGGTGCGGCAGACGGGCAACCTGCCTGTTCCCTTGCATCTGCGCAACGCACCCACCAAGCTGATGAAACAGTTGGGCTATGGCAAGGATTATAAGTATGCACATGCCTATCAGGGCAATTTTGTGCAGCAGCAGTTCCTGCCGGACGAGGTGAAGGGCAGCCGCATCTGGCATCCGCAGAACAATGCGCAGGAAGCGAAGATAAAGGAACGGATGCAGAGCCTCTGGGGGGAACGGTTCAAGGAATGAAAATGAATTGCATTGATCCTGTGCTATAAAATTAAAAATTGGAACGCAAATGACATAAATCCAACCTTCCGGCCGGTTTATATCCATGCTGTGCAGCTGTTAATTTGCGTCATTCGCGTTCCAATCTAACCGAATAAATGAACAAAATATGAAATTTAATTTTTGAAAATATGAAAATAGTAGTTTTAGACGGTTACGGATTGAATCCCGGTGATTTGTCATGGGAGGAGATGCAGGCGTTGGGCGAGCTGACGGTATATGACCGCACGGCCCCTGCCGAGTTATTGGAGCGTTCTGCCGGAGCGGAAGTGCTGATTACAAATAAAACGGTGATTACGGCGGAGGATATGGCCGCTCTGCCCGCCTTGAAATACATCGGCGTGCTGGCTACAGGATATAATATTGTGGACATCCAGGCTGCGAAAGCGCGGGGCATCATTGTCACCAACATACCTGCCTACAGCACCGCTTCCGTTGCCCAGATGGTCTTTGCGCATATACTGAACATCACCCAGCGTGTAGGCCATTATGCCTATGCCAACCGTCACGGGCGTTGGGCAAATAATCCCGACTTCTGCTATTGGGATACCGACCTGGTGGAACTGGACGGGAAGAAGCTGGGAATCATCGGCTTGGGAAACACCGGACAGGCGACGGCGCGCATCGCTGCCGCTTTCGGAATGCAGGTATGCGCCTATACTTCCAAGCCGCAGTCACAACTTCCCGGAGGAATCCGGAAAATGGAGCTGGATGAGCTTTTCCGCAAATGTGACGTGGTGAGCCTGCACTGCCCCCTTACCCCCGATACCAAAGAACTGGTCAATGCCACCCGCCTGGCCCTTATGAAACCGACAGCTATTCTGATAAATACCGGCCGCGGTCCCTTGGTAAACGAGAAAGACCTGGCCGACGCACTGAACAAGGGCGTGATAGCGGCTGCCGGACTGGACGTGCTTTCTTCCGAGCCTCCCCAATATACCAACCCCTTGCTGACGGCGAAGAACTGCTTCATTACGCCGCATATCGCCTGGGCCACGAAAGAAGCCCGCGTCCGGCTGATGCAGATTGCGGTGGGGAACTTGAAAGGATTTATCAAGGGTGCGATTGTAAATAATGTGGCGGAATGAGAACAAAGGAAAAAGACGGGAAGAAAAGAAGGAGGTGAGAAGAATGGAGGAAGACAAGAATACGTTGGGTTTGCATCTGGAAGTTAGGGAAGAAGATAGAGTGGCAAAGGCTGTAGCTTTGTTCAGGGAAGGATATAACTGCTCCCAGTCCGTAGTGACGGCTTTTGCCGATCTGTATGGTTTCACCCGTGAACAGGCCCTGCACATGTCCGCCTCTTTCGGCGGCGGTATAGGGCGGATGCGTGAGACCTGCGGTGCTGCTTGCGGCATGTTCCTGCTGGCCGGGCTGGAGAAGTGCGCCGTCGAGGGGAAAGACCGTGAGAGCAAGGCGGCGAATTACGCTCTGGTGCAGGAACTGGCCGAAGAATTCAAGAAGCGGAACGGCGCCCTGCGGTGTGCCGATTTGCTGGGATTGTCCAGAAAAGAGCCGGTAGTATCCACGCCGGAAGCAAGGACGGAACAGTATTATGCCAAGCGTCCTTGTGCAAGAATGGTAGAGGAAGCGGCCAGGATTTGGAGCGAACACCTCGAAAATCAAAAAAAAGTAGGTTGAAAAATCGCTTTTTCTTATAGAAATACAAACTTTTTTGATGCAAAAGTGTTGAATAACATAATTTTGTGTATCTTTGCAAGCGATAAGAAACACAAACATTCACATAGGAATGTGTGGGTGCGGTTAACGTTTAACTAAAAGCAAATTGAAAATGTTGAAAGAAAAAGCAGGTGCTTTGGCCGGACAGATCTGGGAAGCATTGAATGGAACTGAAGGTTTGACACAAAAACAAATCAAGAAAGCAGCCAAATTGAAAGCTGACAAGGATTTCTTCCTGGGGCTGGGCTGGTTACTGAGAGAAGATAAGGTCGTTACTTCTGAAGTGGAAGGCGAGATCTTTGTAAAATTAGTGTAAGAAGAAGATTTTAAACTCATAAAAAAAATGCGTTGGCACATCGTTTTGTATGTTGTCAACGCTATTTTTTGTATATTATAGTAAAAATGATGAATCATTTCTTTGAATAGTATTCGTATTATTACTATATTTGCAGGGTAATTAAGTCCAAAACGTTATGAGTTACAAATCAGTGAAAGACGTTGTAACGATGTTGCTGGAAAACGGTTTTGTATTATGAAAACAGTGGAAGTGATTGTAGAACACGCAGGAAAGAACTTGAGTGCTTATATCGAAGGTGCTCCCGTTATTACTGTAGGCAATGACATAAAGGAGATTGAGGATAACATGAAGGAGGCAATTGAGTTGTATCTGGAAGATAATCCGAATCCTTGTGAAGTCTTGTCGGGAGAGTTTGAATTGAAATTTAAGATAGATGCTGCTACTTTTATCAACTATTATAGCAGCATTTTCACCAAGGCTGCTTTGAGCCGGATTACCGGAATCAATGAACGTCAGTTGTGGCATTATGCAGCCGGAGTGCATAAACCTCGCAGGCAGCAGTTGGAAAAGATCCAGAAAGGCATACAGTCTTTGAGTAGGGAATTGTCTGCTATAAATTTATTATAGTCTTTAAAATCTTGTTCTTTTTACGTATCTTTGCGCCCGGAAAGCAAGAAACTTGTTTTTTAAATAGATAGCTGTTAAAGATGAAGAATATCCGTAATTTTTGCATTATAGCACATATAGACCACGGGAAGTCCACCTTGGCCGACCGTTTGTTAGAGTTCACAAAAACCATTCAGGTAACCGAAGGACAGATGCTTGACGATATGGACCTGGAAAAGGAGAGAGGTATTACGATCAAAAGCCATGCCATCCAGATGGAATACGAGTATGGGGGAGAGAAGTATGTACTGAATCTGATTGACACTCCGGGACACGTGGACTTTTCATACGAGGTATCCCGTTCCATAGCCGCCTGTGAAGGGGCGCTGCTCATTGTGGATGCTTCGCAGGGAGTGCAGGCGCAGACTATCTCGAATCTGTACATGGCGTTGGAGCATGACCTGGAAATCATTCCCGTGCTGAACAAATGTGATATGGCGAGTGCCATGCCCGATGAGGTGGAAGATGAAATCATCGACCTGCTGGGCTGCAAACGTGAGGATATTATCCGTGCCTCCGGCAAAACCGGAATGGGTGTGGAGGAGATATTGAAAGCGGTGGTGGAACGTATCCCGCACCCGACGGGTGACGAAGAGGCGCCGCTACAGGCTTTGATTTTCGACTCGGTATTCAATTCTTTCCGTGGAATCATCGCTTATTTTAAAATAGAGAACGGCGTGATCCGCAAAGGGGACAAGGTGAAATTTTTCAATACCGGCAAGGAGTATGATGCAGATGAGATCGGTGTGCTGAAAATGGATATGATTCCCCGTGCGGAACTGCGCACAGGAGATGTGGGGTATATCATTTCGGGCATCAAGACTTCGCGAGAGGTGAAGGTGGGGGATACCATCACTCACATTGCCCGTCCGTGTGACAAGGCGATTGCCGGATTCGAGGAAGTGAAGCCGATGGTCTTTGCCGGAGTCTATCCTATCGAGGCGGAAGATTACGAGAACCTCCGCGCCTCTCTGGAGAAACTTCAGCTGAATGACGCCTCGCTGACTTTCCAGCCGGAGTCCTCACTGGCTCTGGGATTCGGATTCCGTTGCGGTTTCCTGGGATTACTTCACATGGAAATCGTTCAGGAACGTCTGGACCGCGAGTTTGATATGAATGTGATTACGACCGTGCCCAACGTGTCGTACATGGTATATGACAAGCAGGGACATGCCAATGAGGTACATAATCCCGGCGGTATGCCCGATCCGACGCTGATTGACCACATCGAGGAACCTTTCATTGACGCCACGATCATTACCGCCACCGATTACATCGGCCCTATCATGACGCTGTGTCTGGGCAAGCGTGGCGAATTGGTGCGGCAGAATTATGTGTCGGGCAACCGGGTGGAGATTCACTACAAGATGCCGCTGGGTGAAATTGTGATTGATTTTTATGACAAGCTGAAGAGTATTTCGAAAGGATATGCTTCCTTTGACTACCATCAGTCGGGTTTCCGCCCTTCCAAACTGGTGAAGCTGGATATCTTGTTGAACGGTGAGCCGGTGGATGCGCTTTCTACCCTGACACATGTGGACAATGCCTATAACCTGGGCAAGCGTATGTGCGAGAAACTGAAAGAGCTGATTCCGCGCCAGCAGTTTGATATTGCTATCCAGGCAGCTATCGGGGCCAAGATTATCTCAAGGGAAACCATCAAGGCGGTGCGCAAGGATGTGACCGCGAAGTGTTATGGCGGTGACGTGAGCCGTAAGCGTAAATTGTTGGAAAAACAAAAAAGAGGTAAGAAACGAATGAAACAGATCGGTAATGTGGAAGTACCGCAAAAGGCGTTCCTGGCCGTTCTGAAGCTGGATTAATTCAAGAATAAACAAGCTCTGGGGAGCAAACAATAAGCGGGCTCTTTCTGTTAGTTGAAATTAAAAAGTCAATAACAGAAAGGGCTTGTGTTTTGATGGCAATTTATCACAAACTCTTAAATTCAATTGATATGGAAAAACTGAAAATTCTGAACTTGAACTTTTCCTTCCAGCGAGCGGCGCACTATCATATTAATGGAGGGATGTTGCTGATGGGGGTAGTCTTGCTGGCTATGTTCCTGGCCAATTCTCCGTGGGGGGATATTTATGCCTCCTTTTGGAATTACGAAGTGCATCTTCAGATAGGAGAATTTAATTTCTTTAGTCATAACGGGCATCACATGACCTTGATGACTTTTATCAACGATGCTTTGATGGCTGTCTTTTTCTTCAGTGTGGGACTGGAGATAAAGCGTGAGATACTGGTGGGCGAATTGTCCAGTTTCCGGCAGGCGCTTTTGCCCATCGTGGTGGCGTGCGGCGGTATGCTGGTTCCGGTGCTGATCTATTATTTCATGACGGCGGGAACTCCGGCCCAAAGTGGCCTGGCCATACCGATGGCTACGGATATCGCTTTTTCGCTGGGAGTGCTCAGCCTGTTCGGCAAGCGGGTTCCGCTGAGCTTGAAAGTCTTTCTGACTGCTTTCGCTGTGGTCGATGATATCGGCGGCATTCTGGTCATCGCTCGTTTTTTACACTTCTCATCTGGCGGTGAACTACCTGATTGCTTCGGCGGGTATCCTGCTGATACTTTGCGGCGGGAATTTCTTCCGGGTGCGCAACCGTTGGTTTTATATTTTCTGGGGAGTGATTATGTGGTATCTGTTTTTGCAGAGCGGCATCCACGCTACCATTGCGGGAGTTGTCGCAGCCTTCACGGTTCCCGCCACTCCTCATTACAAGATAGGTAAGTACATTAACCGCATCCGGGAGAACATTGCTGTCTTTCCTGCCAGTGACAAGGAAGGTGTTGTGTTAAGCAAGATGCAGATCAATGTGCTGAAAAGCATCGAGTCTTCCTCGGACCGTGTCATATCTCCCTTGCAGTCATTGGAAGACAGTCTGCATGGAATGGTGAATTATATTATTCTTCCCTTGTTCGCCTTTGCCAATGCGGGTGTCTCGCTCACGGCGGATCATGGTGGCTTGGAAGTGGGGATGGCTACTTGGGCGGTGCTGGCGGGATTGCTGGCGGGTAAGTTTGCCGGCATTTATTTCTTTACCTGGCTGGTGATAAAGATGGGGTTCGCCGGACTGCTGAAAGGCATGACCTGGGTGAACCTGACAGGTGTCTGTCTTTTGGGCGGTATCGGTTTTACGGTTTCTTTGTTTATAGCCAACCTGTCTTTCGGGGATTCGCCGGTGTTGCTGACGCAGGCAAAGATGGGTGTCATACTGGGAACGGTGCTGGCGGGTGTGCTGGCGTATCTGGTCTTGCAGTTCGCCTTGCCTAAACAGCCTGCACAGGAATAAAATTACAGATAGGGCAGTACGGCGGTGAAACGGCTGCCCTTGTTCACCTCGGATTGCACATCGATGTGTCCGTTCATTTTTTCTACAATGACCTTGCTGATGGCGAGTCCCAGTCCTACACCCTGTACAAACTCATTCCGCTTGTAGAACCGTTCGAATATCATTTGTAATTCTTCTTTAGGGATTCCCGCACCGGTATCTTCTACGAAGAAATGGATTTCCTTTTTCTCTTTGTCGCAGAAATAACCCAGTTTGATGTGTCCTTGGGAGGTGAACTTCTTGGCGTTTCCCAAAAAGTTGGTGATGACTTGGGTGAGGCGCATACGGTCTATGTGTATGGTCACATCCTCGTCGGGAAATTCTTTGATGAATTCCACAGGAGGGAGAATAATTACCTGATGGGTCTGATAGACCGTTTCTGCAAAATGATGCGCGCTGCAATCCTCACAATGAAAGGACATATTGCCGGATTCTATACGGGATAGTTCCAGCACATCATTGACCAGTTTCAACAAGAGTCTGGTATTGTTGTCTATGATGGAGGCAAATTCTTTTTTCTCTTCTTCCGAGATGTTTTTCTCGGTAGTGAGCAGGTTGGAGAATCCCACGATGGCATTAAGCGGAGTACGGATTTCATGGCTCATGTTGGCCAGGAAGGATTGTTTCAGTTCCGCCTGTTCCGCCAGTTTGCGGGCACGTATCAGTTCTTCTTCCTTGTCTTTGATCTCCTGAATGTTTACCAGAAGTCCGGTGATGATAGGATTTTGTTCATAATGCTGCAACACGCTGTATCTGAATTCCCACCATTGGTAACCGGTGTCGTCGAATTTGCAACGGTATTGGGCTGTTCTTCGTGGCCGGTGTAATATGTTGGATACGTTTTTTCTGAACTGGGCTTGGTCGCCGGGGTGTACATAGTTGGCTATTTCCTTTATTTCCAACAGGTTTTGGGAACGGTTGGTCAGTTCGCAGAAAGCTTGGTCGAACACGGCGGTTTTTCCGTCGAAACACCAGGCGTAGGTTTTTCCTCCTTCCAGTGCAAGCGTTAATGCTTCGTGTTTGAGCCTGAGGTTGCGCAAGGCTTCTTTTTTCACGTCCTTTTTCCAGTGTATAGATATAAATAAGGTAGGATATCCCCAAGAGGAGTGTGAAGACCAGGAGGCTTTCAAGAATCAGGATGGGAGTTGCGTATTTTTCCCTCCACGGCCTGTACATGATGGTATATTCCGGTGGAATGCTTTCAGTGGGGATCTGGTATCTCTTCATGGCCTGCCAGTTGACCAGATGCTGTTTGGCGATTTGTTTTACTGCCGGGACGGGTATCTTTCCTTGCAGTCTTTCTTTGATGCCGGCGGTCATGTCGCTTAGCTGTGTTTCGATGGGGGCGAAATAACCTCCCAGCATATATTCCTTTATCCCGAATCCTTCGTTGATGGTTTCGAAGCCGGGATTGTCGAACAGGCTGCCGATGCGCAGGGTGGTATAGTCCCGTTTGGTATACAGGAACAAGGAGTATTTGAAGATCCCGCTGGACAGCCACATCAGGTCGCGGGCAGCTACGGAATCACTGGACAGGCGGACTACGATGGTGGAGTCCAAGTGGTTATATTCGTTCAGCTTTTCGTGCAGGGATTCATATTCGGTATCATCTTTGTCACTGATGGGGATATTCAGCTTGCCGGGCAGGGCCTCTTGTCTTTTCCATTGGTGGAGGGTGATTTCCGATCCTTTGCATTGTTCGCTCAGGTCTTTCCAGATAAGGCGGTCAAGCACGGTCCGGCCGTTCAGGATGTGGATGCGGACTTTGCCCATAATGCGTTCTATCATCCGGCAGGTGGTGAGGTAATCGGGTTTGTCTATGTAGCCCGTAATGTTGGGATATTGTGCCAGCAAGTCTTGGTTGGGATAATTCACTCCGCTGAATACGACGGGAATCTGCCTGACATACGGGTTTCCGCAAGCCATGATAGAGTAGGTTGCCTGATCATCGAGCACGGCAATCAAATCCCCTTCCCATGAGCGGATGGAATCTGCAAACTCGGAAATCCGTTGCTCTTCTTCTACAGATTCATATTTCTCGCAATCCAGATAAAAAGTGCGCAGCTGGAAGTCTATTTGCTGGTCTTTCAGTCCTTTGACAAACAGTTTGTTTACAATGCCGGCACCGCTGTACCCTTCCTGGTAGGAATGGATAAGGGCTATTTTATATTTTTGTGCATAAAGCGGACTCCCTATAAGAAGGGCTGTCATAAAAATGAAAAAGGCTTTATGCTTCATGTCAAACGTGATTATTAAGTGAACCAAGGGACAAAGATAGGAATGTTTCTTTAATTCCGGCTATGATTTACAGGAAATTATTGGAAGAGAGAGGGAAAGTAACCATCCCGGTTTGTGGAAAACAGCAATTCCGGCTTCTTGAAAAACATGCTTCTTGCTTTTCAAGGAACCGGAATTGCCTGTGATAAAAAGGAATGGGCTAACCCGTTAGCGGGGGTTATTTGTGTTGCTCCGGGGTCGGGGTGCTTTGAGAGGCCGGTCCGGCGGCAGCGTTTGTAGAGGCGCTTGAAGCGGAACTTTTAGCCGCGCCGGAAACCGGAGCCGCTGTCTGTGCCGTTGTAGCCTGTACTTCCCAGTGGAACGGTTCGAACTGTGTGTTCTTGTCTACCCATGACGGTTTGCGCGATGCATAGATAATGAACGGAGCTGCGACTACCACGATGCAGCCGATAATCAAAACGGCAAACCATACGGTGTTGCTGCCTACCGCAATCTGGCTGGGGGGAATGAAGCTGAGCACGAATGCCAGTAGTGAACCACAGAAACCCAGACCGCCGATGAGCCACATCAGTCCGTTGCCTTTGCTGCCGATACGGAATGGGCGAGGAGCCTTTTTCATATTGTAACGCAGATAGATGGCGCCGCTGAACATCAGCAGATACATGATAAGGTAAAGCAATACGGTGAGCTGTGACAGGATCTGGTAGAAACTCTGTACGGAAGGCATCACAACGAACAGCAGGCTGAGCAAGGTTACGGCAAGGCCTTGGACCAGCAGAATGTTTTTCTGTACGCCGTTGGCGTTGGTCTTCTGGAAGAAGGGAGGCAGATAGCCTGCTTTACCCACTGCGAAGATACCTTTGGACGGACCGGCCACCCAGGTCAACACACCTGCCAGCACACCGAATGCCAAAGCCACGGCGATGATAGGTGACAACCACGAAGCATGGACATACTTGAAGTAATTATCAAAACCTACCAGCAGGCTCTGAGTCAGGTTGATATCCTTTTCGGGAATAATGATCCCCAGTGCGAAGGTGCCGAGCACGAAGATGATTACGGTAATAGCCGCACCGATGAATACAGCTTTCGGATAGTTCTTGGCAGGATTTTCTATGTCTTTTACGTGGATACCGCCCATTTCCATACCGGCATAGAACAGGAAGATACTGGAAGCCAGCACCAGGTTGTCGAAGTTGCTGAAGTCGGGGAAAAAGTTACCGTCGAAGTTCATCTGGCTCTGTCCGCCGGAGGCAAGGTAAATCACCGCCAGTACCATCAGCAGGCCGGCAGGAATAATCGTACCTACCATACCGCCTACTTTGGCCACTTTGCCTACCCAGCCCATGCCTTTCAGCGAAATGAAAGTGGCCAGCCAGTAGATAATCAAGACCACCGCCAGTGAGTAATAGCGGTTGGATGCCAAGGCCATATCGTGAGTGTCACTCATGCCGATAAAAGCCAGTGCCACGGCCCCGAAAGTCAATACGGTGGGATACCAGATGGTGCTTTCCACCCACTGCAGGAAGATGGCGAGGAAGCCGAATTTCTTTCCGTAGGCTTCACCCACCCATCGGAACACACCGCCTTGCTTGTCCTGGAACATGGCCGCCAGTTCCGCCGCTACCAATGAGGTAGGTATCAGGAAGACGATGGCCGCGAATAAATAATAAAATGCCGAACTCAGTCCGTATTCGGCTTCGGCAGGCAGCCCGCGCAGGGATACTACTGCAGTAACATTCATGATAGCGAGGGTAAATACCCCTAGCTTGACTGATTTACTAATGTTTGCCATAAAGTTTAGGTTTTAAAAAATATATGTTTTTTGTTTACGGAGTTTATAACAACTCCCTGGAAATGATGTTTATCCGTTTAGGTTTATTAACCCGGAAGGTATGCGGAATTAAACAATCGTACCCGGAAGGGTGTTTCTAGAAAAAATAATATAATCAGTATAGTTTATGAAAACAGCTTTCTCCTCATTCATCTATTCCCGTAGGGGGATTTACGGGATCTTGCATATATTCATCCTGTTGATGTCTCTTTTTCTGGTTATCAGTATCTCGATAGATACTTTTCATAACATCCCTTTCCTGAATCAAGGTTCTTATCTGAAGATTCAGTTCTGGATATGCATGTTTTTCCTGTTCGATTTCCTGCTGGAGTTTTTCCTCTCGAAAGAAAAAGGAAGGTACTTCACCAGCCATTTTATTTTTCTGCTGGTATCTATACCTTATTTAAATATCATTGATTTCTATCACATTACTTTCTCGCCCGAAATCAGTTATTTCCTGCGTTTTATCCCTTTGCTGAGGGGAGGGTATGCACTGGCCATCGTGGTGGGCTGGCTGTCGGGCAGCAAAGCGTCCGGGTTGTTTACCTCGTACATCACCATGCTGATGGCCACCGTGTATTTTGCCAGTCTTATCTTCTTTGTGCTGGAACATAAGGTGAACCCTATGGTGACGGACTACTGGAGTGCGCTGTGGTGGGCCTTTATGGATGTTACCACCGTAGGGAGTAATATTTATGCCGTCACTCCTACGGGGAAAATACTGTCGGTGGTGCTGGCCGCCCTGGGAATGATGATGTTCCCTATCTTCACGGTATACGTCACCAGTCTGGTGCAGCAGGCCAACAAGCGGAAGGAGGAATATTATCAATCTCAACAATCGGAGCCGGCGGATACTAAATAATAGCTTGAACTTCGTCAAAAATAAGAAAAAAGTCTTATCTTCGTAGCCAATAACAAACTGCTAACCTAAATAAACAACAAGATGAAATTATTGGCTCTATGTGCGGCGGGGATAGGCTTGATGCTGTGCGCCTCGTGTACAAACAACAAACATTTAATCAGTGATGAGGCTGAACGCGCCGCTGTTCAGCAGGATTTTGAGGCACGGCGTGATACGCTGACCCAAGGTAACCTCTTCCAGGTATTTGAACAATCCATGAGCGATGAACAGAAGGAGGCGATGACTTTCCTTTACGCCTATATGCCCTTGGCGGATATAGCGGACCATCCCGGTGAATTCTATCTGGAAAATGTGGACTACGCCTTCAAGGCGCGTGAGGAGATGCCGTGGGGAAAAGTGGTTCCCGAACGAGAGTTCCGCCACTTTGTATTGCCCATCCGCGTAAACAACGAGAATCTGGACGACAGCCGTAAGGTATTCTACGAGGAGCTGAAGGACAGAGTGAAAAACCTTTCTTTATATGATGCCGTGCTGGAAGTGAACCACTGGTGTCATGAAAAGGTGATTTATACCCCCTCTGATGCCCGTACCAGTAGTCCGCTGGCTTCCGTAAAGACAGCCTACGGACGTTGTGGCGAGGAATCTACGTTCACGGTAGCTGCCTTGCGTTCGGTAGGTATTCCTGCCCGTCAGGTATATACGCCGCGTTGGGCACATACCGACGACAATCATGCCTGGGTGGAAGCTTGGGTGGATGGCAAATGGTACTTCCTGGGTGCTTGCGAGCCCGAACCGGTACTGAATCTGGGTTGGTTCAACGCTCCCGCTTCACGGGGTATGCTGATGCATACCAAGGTGTTCGGACGTTATAACGGACCGGAAGAAGTGATGTACCGCACTCCCCGTTATACGGAAATCAATGTGATTGACAACTATGCTCCCACGGCAAAAGCCGATGTGACCATCGTGGATGCGGACGGCAAACCGGTGGCTGACGCCAAAGTGGAATTCAAGGTGTATAACTATGCCGAAGTTTTATACCGTAGCTTCCAAACAGACGGATGCGGACGGTAAGACGTTCCTGACCGCCGGAAAAGGGGATATGCTGGTATGGGCTTCCAAAGATGGAAAATTCGGTTATTCCAAACTGTCTTTCGGACAAGACAATGCCTTGACCGTGAAGCTGGACAAAACGGCCGGCGAGGCTTATACACTGGATATGGATATCATTCCTCCGATGGAAGGCGCCAATATGCCCGAAGTGACTCCCGAACAACGTGCGGAGAACAATCGCCGCATGGCTTTGGAGGACTCTATCCGCAATGCCTACGTGGCTACATTCATGACGGATGAATCGGCTCGCAATTTCGCTAAAGAATACCAGCTGGATGAGGATGCCGTTGCCAAATTGCTGGTGGCATCACGTGGCAACTACGAAACCATCCGTGACTTTATGGCCCGTCTCCGTTCGGACAAGTCAAAGAAGGGCGGCATTGACCTGCTTCAGCAGATTTCTGCCAAAGACCTTCGTGATGTAAGCTCCGAAGTGTTGATAGACCACATGATGAATTCACACTTGTGCGCCAATGCTGATTATTTCCGCAGATTTGTGCGTAATCCGCGCGTGAGCAACGAAATGATTACTCCGTATAAAGGATTCTTTGAGAAAGCAGTGCCCGAACAGGATCGTGAGGCTTACCTTGCCGATCCGATGAAGCTGGTTGCATGGGTTGCCGGGAATATCCGTGTGGACAAGGATTGCAACCTGGGTGGCTCGCCAATCACTCCGGAAGGGGTGTGGAAGGCCCGTACAGCCGATGCGCACAGCCGTGATATCTTCTTTGTATCTATGGCACGCAGCATGGGTATTCCTGCACGTATAGACGAAGTGACGGGAAAAGGTGCAGTTGATAGGCGATGAAGGTGCTATTGATGTGAATTTCGAAGCAATGGAACAGGCCAGTGCACTTACCGGCAAGTTTATTGCCAGATATACGCCGATCAAGTCTTTGGCTGATCCGAAGTATTATTCTCATTTCTCTATTTCCAGACTGACTCCTGCCGGAACTTTGAAATTGCTGAATTATGATGAAGGCGATATTGATATGGGTGGCGGCGCTACTTGGGCTAATCTGTTGAAGAACGGAACGGCACTGGATGCCGGCAATTATGTGATGGTGACCGGTACTCGTCTGGCTAACGGCGGCGTATTGTCCCAGCTGACTTTCTTTACCATCAAGCCGGGAGAAACGACTACGGTGGACTTGGTGATGCGTGAAAGTAAGGATGATATTCAGGTGATCGGTAATTTCAATTCAGAATCTACTTATAAACCGATGGATAGCGATGAACTGAAGTCCATTCTTGCCACTACAGGACGTGGTTACTACATTGTAGCCGTACTGGGCGCCGGACAAGAACCTACCAACCATGCATTGCGCGATATCGCGGCATTGGGCAAGGACTTTGATGAATGGGGCAGAGGAATCGTGCTGTTGTTCCCCAATGAGGAGCAGTACAAGAAGTTCCGTCCGCAGGAATTCCCGGGATTACCGGCTACCATTACTTACGGTATTGATGTGGACGGTTCCATCCAGAAGCAGATTGCAGAAGGCATGAAGTTGTCTAACAAGACTATCTTGCCTATGTTTATCATTGGTGATACCTTTAACCGGGTGGTATTCGTGTCACAAGGATATACCATCGGGCTGGGTGAGCAGCTGATGAAGGTGATACATAAGTTGTAGAATTCAGTATAAACAAAAAGTAACGCGGATATTCAGCTTGAAACCCTGAATATCCGCGTTTAATATGATAATAACGTTTATGCTTGCTTATTACTTGTCATCATCCAAATCATCATCGTCATCGTCCCAGTCATCCTCTTTCTTTGATTTCTTGGGGTTGAGGCTTTTGTTTTTCTTTTCCAGTGCTTTGTCGTTTTCGTCTTTCAATGCCAGTTCGGACAAGGCGGCTTTTACTTTGTCAGGATCAGTAACATCCTTCAGATACTCTTCTATCTTTACAGTACCTCCCATAGATACTTTTGAGTTACGATAAATCATGCCGCTGTCTACGCTGCTCCGTCCGGAGAAATGAAATTCCGAAGTTCCGGTTTCTTCGGCAATCTTACGGATATTACCGGCATTCACACCGCATCCCGGCATGATGATGATTCGTCCGTCGGCCAGTTCTACCAATTCTTTTAAAAGAGGGATACCCTTTTCGGCAGTCGCTTCTTGTCCGGAAGTAAGGACCCGGTCGATACCCAGGCCGATAATCTGTTCCAAAGCTTCTTTGGGATTGCTGCACATATCAAAAGCGCGGTGGAAGGTGACACTCATCTCGCCTACCGCATTCATCAGTTTCTGCATCAAGGGTACATCGACATTGCCTTCTGCGGTAAGACATCCGAACACCACACCGTCCGCACCCAACTGACGTGCCACTTTAATATCATGCAACATGATTTCTTGCTCGATGGGAGAATATAGGAAATCTCCGCCACGGGGACGGATAATGACATGTAGTTTTGTTTGGTTCAATAATTGGCGTGCCATACGGATTTCGCCAAAAGACGGGGTTGTTCCGCCTTCCGGAATACCTGCACATAGTTCTACACGATAAGCACCGGCTTGTTGTGCCTTCACAGCACTTTCCACGGAGTTGGCGCAAATCTCGATTTTTGATTTGTTACTCATAAAGTTATTTAATAGTTAATTCAATCACATAACTAACGTCATCGGGCGCTTTGGGCTGTTTCAGCAATTTTCTTTCAATATCTCCGCTAGGGGACCATAAATGGTTTCTCTGCATGAGTTCATCCATTGGCCCAGTTCTTTACGGATGACTTTGTTCTTCATAATATATGAATTTGTCTGTGCAAAGATAGGCATAATGTAAGAGTGTGAGAAATATTTAGCGGAAAATTTTTTTTGAGTTAAAAAGCCGGTACTTCTCTCGGGGTGAGAGAAATATCGGCTTTCTGTCAGAATAGAATATATTATTGCACGTGGATGCGGTGCCCGTTGAATACGTTCATGCCCAGTTTGTTCATAATATATTTGATGGCAAGCTGCGCTTTTACGGAGTTGCCGGCATCGTCCAAAGGAGGCGCGAAGGCCGAAATACCCATTACACCCGGCATCACACCCATCACACCGCCTCCTACGCCGGTCTTGGCAGGGATTCCTGAGGTATAAAGCCAGTCGCCTGTGTGCTGGTAGAAACCTACGGTAGCTATCATGGATGTAATTTTCGGGGCGAGGGCCTTGTCGAACACTTGTTTGTTCGTATTCGGGTTCAATCCTTCGTTGGCGATGGTGGCTCCGCAGATGGACAATTGTTCCGCGGTGATGCCCATAGAGCACTGACGGGTGTATAGGTCAAGCGACATATCAGGATCATCGTAGATACGGTTATAATTTTTCAATAACCAGGCGATGGAACGATTGTTGAAATTTGTTGCAGACTCCGATTTGTACAATTCGTCAATCAGTTGCGGGGCACTTCCGCATAGTTCGGTCATATTGTCTACGATGGCTTTCCACTTGCCGTCGCTGTTGCCTAGGGGTTGTACCATGCTGTCTGCCGAGATGGCCCCGGCGTTTACCAGTGGGGTGGAAGGGTGGTCGTTTTCCAACAGGATAGCCATGATGGAGTTGAACGGCAGTCCGGTAGCGTCGGCGCCAATCATTTCGAGCACCTTGGGGGCGCCGTATTGGCGGAGTACCAGGATGGCGGTCAGCACCTTGGAAACAGACTCGATACCGAAACGGTACTGAGAGTCACCCAGTTGGATGATTTCTCCGTTCATCAGACAGATACTGATTCCGAACAGTTTGGGATCAATATTTGCCAGATAAGGAATGTAGTCGGCGTTCTTACCGTCTGTATTGTCTTTATACAGATTGTAGGCCTCTTGTGCAGCATCCTTTATTTGCTGGATAGTTATAGTTCTTTCCATAAATTAATTTGATTGAAGTAACCATCCACCTTAACGGCGGATGGTTGCATTATTGTTATTTATGCTTATTTTTTGAGCGGCGTTGCTATGGGCATTGTGAGTAAACACAGTACCTTTTACAGCGATATTCTTGTCTTGGGCGATGCGGGTAGGAGTGGGATATTCCAGTTTCTCGAACTCGCTGATGGCATTCTTGATGTCGTTCAACAACATATCCGCCATGTCACGGCTGAATCCCTGACGTACCACAACACGCATAACCACATAATTTTGAATGTTCTCCGGCAAGGTGTAGGCAGGAACCATCCATCCGCTTTGTTGTAATTTAGCCTGCAAATCGTACAGAGTCCATTTGGCGTTCTTTGCGTATTCGGGTTTCATGTACCAGATGAACAAAGGATTTACCACTTTGTCGCTGTAGTTTACGAACGGAGCCATCTTGGCTATTTCGCTGTGAATGTACTTGGTGATTTCCATGGAATTGTATTGGATGGCTTTGTATCCTTGGAATCCCAGACGGATAAACTGATAGTATTGGCCTAGAATCTGTGCGGCGGGGCGGCTGAAGTTCAAACCAACCTGTGTGATGTTCGCACCCAGATAATTGACACTGAATGACATGGCGTCCGGAAGGTATTTCTTGTCTTTCCATACTACCCATCCCAGTCCCGGATAAACCAGTCCGAACTTGTGGCCGGAAGTGCTGATGGAAAGAACCCATTTCAAACGGAAGTCCCATTTCGTTTCGGGGCTGAGGAACGGCAGGATGAAGCCACCGGTTGCAGCATCTACGTGGATAGGAATTTTCTTATAGCCGGTTTTTGGCGTTGTAGGCATCCAGCGCTTTGTCCAATGCTTCCACGTCATCGTTCAGACCTGTCCATGTCACACCTTGGATAGGAACAATACAGATGGTGTTCTCGTCACACATCTTTAAGGCTTCTTCGGGGTCCAGGGTGGTCTTGTCCAGAGTAAGAGGTACTTGGCGCATCTCAATCTGCCAAAGTTGGGCGAATTTCTCCCATACAACCTGGAAACCGCTTGAAATGACGAAGTTAGGTTTGTCGGTCGGTTTGCCCTGGGCTTTACGTCTGTCTCTCCAGCGCAACCAGGCAGCTACACCACCCAGCATACAAGCCTCGCTGGAGCCGATGGCCAACGCTCCTGATTTCCATTTTGCCTGTTCGGGGGAATTCCATAGGTTGGCCATGATGTTGATACATTTGGCATTCATCACGGCGATACGCGGGTACTCTGTTTCATCAATATAGTTGATGTTGATAGCTTCGTTCATCAATTTGGTAGCATAATCGTCCATATAGGTGGTAACGAAAGTAGCCAGATTAAGACGAGGCTGGGTTTGGGCGAATGTTTCGTCTTTAACCATTTGATAAGCAATCTGCGGAGTGGTAGGTTCCATGGGAATGGTGTCTACCGGAGCAGGTTGCAGCATTTCGTTTGAACCAAACACGGCTGTTTTTGCGTCACCGTCTCTCAAATCACAATTACAATCTTTCATTTTTACTTAAAGTTTAGGTTAGTAATACAATGAAGAACGTGGGAGTTTCCCGCGTTTTTCTCCCTCAACATAGGGGTTGGTGAAAAGTTCCTTGATTTTATGTTTTTAATGTAAGTAGGGGGAATACAAAAAACGATGGGAATCATTGTACTATGAACGAAAAAGAGATACCTTTGTTTATACATAAAATCATTGGATGCCCGTATCCGATATTTTAGGGGTATGTAATTAAGCAATAAGAAGGAAATATGAAGAAGCGTTATCCCATCGGCATTCAGAATTTTGATAAACTGCGTTTAGGAAATTAACATAGGCGTAAACTTTGACACTACCCGGCATAATATTTTGGAATGGAAAGTAAAGGAATAAACGATATGTCGCTTTGAACCAAACGTCTTTTGCCTTGTTGTGTATCTCATACAATAAATTGCTACAAGTATGAAAGTACAGACAGGGCAGGGGACTATTCCCCTCATTACTTTAATAGGTATATTTTCCATTTCGGCATTAAATGCATTGCCGGGATTGGCGGTTTCTCCCATTTTGGGCGATTTGAATAAAATCTTTCCGTCTGCTACAGACTTGGAAATCCAGATGCTGTCCTCGTTGCCGTCACTTCTTATTATTCCTTTTATCTTGTTGTCGGGTAAGCTGACAGAGAAAGTGAACAACCTCTTGCTGCTGCAAATCGGCCTGACCATCTTTGGGGTGAGTGGTATCCTTTATCTGCTCTCCAATAAGATGTGGCAACTGATAGCCATCAGTGCCATGTTGGGGATAGGGTCCGGGTTGATTGTTCCGCTTTCCACCGGATTGATATCCCGTTATTTTGTGGGAGCTTACCGTACGAAACAGTTCGGTTACAGTTCTGCCATAACCAATATCACCTTGGTACTGGCCACCACATTGACTGGCTATCTGGCGGAAGTGAACTGGCATTTGCCGTTTTTTGGTTTATCTGTTTCCTTTTATATCCATTTTTCTTACTCATTATCTGAAGAAAGACCTCTCCAGTTATCATCCGTCTGATGATATTCCGTCTGATACCGCCAAAGAAATGGGCAAGAGGGGAATGAATGTCAAGGCCTTAATCAAGCTGATGGCTTTTTACGGTCTGGCTACTTATCTGGTAATCATTATCAGTTTCAACCTTCCTTTTCTGATGGAAGAGTACGGGCTTTCCAGTGGCAGGGCAGGAATATTGATTTCCTTGTTTTTCCTTGCTATCATGGCGCCGGGCTTTGTGCTGAACAAGATAATGCAAGTGTTGGGGCGTCGCATCTATATGGTTTGTTTGTTGATGATAGCTTGTGGGATGGGAATTATTTTGCTCAGCCGTTCTGAGATATTGATTGCTTTGGGGTGTGTCCTGAACGGTCTTTCATACGGTATCATCCAGCCGTTGATTTATGATAAGACCTCTGATGTGGCCGTACCTCATAAGGTGACATTGGCACTTGCCTTTGTGATGGCTATGAATTATGTGGCTATCCTGCTTTGTCCTTTTATTGTAGATGCAGTACAGAGCTTGTTTCATTCTGACTCGCAGACTTTTGCTTTCTGGCTCAATTTGATGGTGGCGCTGATGGCCATGTTTGTGGTGATGAAGCAAGAAAAGTTGAGTTTATAAGAAAAATACCCACGTAATAACAGCATGAAGTATGAATAAACAAGTTGAAGCAAACCTTAGCATGGTTGTCTCCAAAGCGTTGGGAGGCTTTAATATGAACGCGTTGAAATATCTTTTACCTTTATGGATAGCTCCTGTGACAGGGGTTACGTTCCGATTGGTATTTGGGGCCGCCGCTTTTTGGCTTATTGATATATTTTGCAAACCCGAAAACTCCACTTATTCGTCAGAAATGGCAGCTTTTTATGTTAGGGGCTTTAGGTATTTACGGATATATGTTTTTTATCTGCTGGGTATCAGTAAGACCACTCCGGTTTCCAGTTCCATTTTTGTCAGTTTGGAGCCTATATGGGTATTCATTATTGCTGTATTGTTTTATAAGGAAAAAGTAACTTGGATGAAAGTGCTTGGTATTGGAATGGGGTTGGGAGGAGCTATTCTTTGCATTTCTACACAACCTAGTGACGATCTTGCCTCTAATGCTCCGTTAGGTAATTTAATGTGTTTGGTCAGTTCGCTGGTTTATGCCGTCTATCTTGTTCTCAGCAATCGTCTGTTAAAAGGGGTGGGAAATATGACGATGTTGAAATATACCTTTTTAGGGGCGGCTGTCATGGCTGTTATTGTCAATACAATTTACGGCTTTGATGCTCCTATACTGAGAATGTCACTTTTCTCTACTCCTATGTTGGTCTTGCTTTTTGTTTTGGTATTCCCTACCACTATTAGTTATTTACTACTTCCCCTCGGGTTGAAATATCTGAAAACTACATTGGTAGCTATTTATGGATATTTAATTTTGATTGTTGCTACGGTGACCTCTTTTATTTTGGGGCAGGATCGCTTCTCATGGACGCAGTTGGCGGCGATTGTTCTTATTTGTGCCAGTGTTTATCTGGTAGAGGTGGCCGAGAGTAAAAGTGAAAAACAGATTATATCGAAATCCAGATAAGACACCGGGAAAAAAGTATAAGACCCTAAGAAAAAATTATCGCGGTGTGTAATGTAAAGAAACTTACCGGCAAATGAATGAGCGAAAAAAATGAATGCAACTTTACATCGAAAGCGAGTGTAAGGAATCAATTTTATTTGTAGCTTTGCACCCAATTAAAAAACAAGAGTGTTATACCTATGCTACAATTAGATGCAATATACAAGGCGGCTCATGTCCTGAAAGAGGTTGTCCGTCGCACTGATTTGATTTATGCTCCTCAGATAAATCCTGAGAGTACAGTTTATCTGAAGCCCGAAAACCTGCAATTCACAGGATCGTTTAAAGTGCGTGGTGCTTATTACAAGATTTCCCAATTGTCTGATGAAGAAAAGGCGAGAGGTGTGATAGCCTGTTCTGCCGGTAATCATGCGCAAGGGGTGGCATTGGCTGCCACTAAGTGTGGCATCAAGTCGTTGATTTGTCTTCCAGAGGGAGCACCTATATCTAAAGTTGAGGCTACGAAGCATTATGGGGCGGAAGTTTGTTTGGTTCCGGGAGTCTATGATGATGCTTATCAGAAAGCTCTGCAATTACGTGATGAAAAGGGATATACTTTTGTTCATCCCTTTGATGACGAGAATGTGATAGCCGGACAAGGTACTATCGGTTTGGAGTTATTGGAGGAAATGCCGGATGTGGAGGTAGTCATTGTCCCCATTGGTGGGGGCGGACTGATTTCGGGAGTGGCTTATGCGTTGAAGGCTTTGAAACCGTCTGTCAAGGTATATGGTGTACAGGCGTTGGGTGCGGCCAGTATGGCAAATTCTATTCTTCATTCGCGTATTGAGCGTCTTCACTCTGTTTCCACTTTTGCCGATGGAATCGCGGTGAAAGAGCCGGGAACAAATACTTTTGACTTGGTTAATCAGTATGTGGACGGAATTGTAACTGTGACCGAGGATGAGATTGCCGCAGCTATTCTGGCATTGATAGAACGCCAGCGGATTGTTGCAGAGGGGGCGGGAGCTGTGTCCGTTGCTGCAGCCATGTTCAATAAGGTACCGGTAAAGGGTAAGAAAACTGTTTGCCTGGTGTCTGGAGGTAATATTGATGTGACGATATTGAGCCGTGTCATCAGTCGCGGTATGGCAAAGTCGGGACGTACCTATGCAGTAACTTTGGACTTGATAGACAAACCGGGGCAGCTGTTGGGAGTCAGCAAAATTATCGCAGAGCAGGGAGGAAATGTAATTTCTGTACATCATGAGCGAAATAGTGAGAGTGCAGATGTCACCGGATGTGCCCTTCGTGTCGTTATGGAAACCAGAAACGAGGAACATATAGCATCCATTCGTCAAAAACTGTTGGATGCAGGCTATGTGATAATGAAATAAATTATATACTTTACAAGTAGAAAGGGGGGAATTTAAAATTTTCCTCCCTTTCTTGTTTCTAATTTTAATTTCTCCACACAAAAAATCGATTTTTATAGTGAAAATATCATTTTATACTTCTTAGAATCCAATTAAAATCGTACATTTGCCACAGTTTTGTAATGTAGAGTTTGCAAAAATGACCGATATAATCAAACATCGTGGTATTGTGGAAAACATTGAAGGTTCTCATGTGCGGGTGAGAATCGTACAAACTTCTGCCTGTTCGGCTTGTAGTGTGAAAGGGCATTGCAATGCATCTGAAAGTAAAGAGAAACTGATTGATGTTTTTGACATGAAGGCATCTTCTTACCGCATAGGTGAGGAGGTGATGATTTATGGTACCACTTCCATGGGGATGCAAGCCGTATTGCTGGCTTTTGGTATCCCTTTCTTGGTATTGCTGATTACTTTATTTATTTCCATGCGTTTTACGGGGGGGATGAGTTAAGGTCGGCGCTTGTTGCTTTGTCAGCCTTGCTCCCGTATTACCTTATCATATATGTATGCAGGAATAAGTTGAGCAAGAAGTTTTCATTTACGCTTGAAAAAATAATTAATAAATAACTAACTAAAATTTATGGATTTAATTCTGGTTGCAGTAATTTCGTTGGGAGCGATTGGCTTGATTGCCGCGGTAATCTTGTATGCCGCTTCTAAGAAGTTTGCTGTGTATGAAGATCCGCGGATTGCCAAGGTGAGCGAAGTGCTTCCTCAGGCGAATTGCGGTGGATGTGGTTATCCCGGTTGCTCTGGTTTTGCTGGTGCCTGCGTGAAGGCTGCCGATGCCGGTTCGCTGGAGGGTAAGTTATGTCCGGTTGGTGGTGCTCCGGTAATGGAGAAAGTAGCTGCCATTTTGGGATTGGAAGCCGTTGCTGCCGAACCGAAAGTTGCGGTGGTAAGATGTAACGGTAGTTGTGAAAATCGCCCTCGTACTGCTCTGTATGACGGAGCTAAATCGTGTGCCATCGCTCATGCCACTTCAGGTGGTGAGACGGGTTGTACATTCGGTTGTCTGGGTTGTGGTGATTGTGTGGAAGTGTGTCAGTTTGATGCTATTCACATGAATCCTGAAACCGGCCTTCCGGAAGTGGACGAAGAAAAATGTACAGCTTGTGGGGCTTGTAGCAAAGCTTGTCCGCGTAAGATCATTGAAATTCGTCCGAAAGGAAAGAACAACCGCCGCGTAGTGGTGATGTGTGTGAACAAGGATAAGGGAGCTGTTGCCAACAAGGCTTGCAAGGCTAGTTGTATTGGTTGTGGAAAGTGTGTGAAAGTGTGTCCGTTCGAAGCCATTACGTTAGAGAATAATTTGGCATACATTGATCCGGCTAAGTGTAAATCTTGCCGTAAATGTGAATCGGAATGTCCGAAAGGGGCTATCCAAGCTATTAATTTCCCGCCACGTAAACCGAAGGTAGAAGTGCCGGCTGGTGAGGCTGCTGCAAAACCTGCTGCAAAAGTAGAGGCTTCAAAGGTGGAAACTCCGGAAGCGGTGAAAGCTGAGGCTCCGAAAGCGGAAGCATAATCAAAATTCAAAGTAAGTAAAAATTAAAAAGATATAACAGTGAAGACATTTAGAATTGGTGGAGTACATCCAGCAGAAAATAAATTGTCAGCAGGCAAAGCCATTGAAACCCTTGCACTTCCTAAGCAAGCGGTATTTCCTTTGTCACAGCATATCGGTGCTCCTGCTACTGCCATCGTGAAAAAAGGCGATGTGGTGAAGGTAGGTACGAAGATTGCTGAGGCGGGTGGCTTTGTTTCAGCAGCCATCTTCTCGTCTGTATCCGGTAAAGTGAACAAGGTAGACGCCGTAATCGATGCAAGCGGTTACCGCAAGCCGGCTATCTTTATCGATGTGGATGGTGACGAATGGGAAGAATCAATAGACCGCAGTTCGACATTGGTGAAAGAGTGTGCTCTCACACCCGAAGAAATCGTTGCTAAAGTGAAAAATGCAGGTGTAGTAGGTATGGGCGGTGCTTGTTTCCCTACTCATGTGAAACTTTCTCCTCCTCCGGGCTGCAAGGCGGAATGTGTAATTATCAATGCTGTAGAGTGTGAGCCTTACCTCACTGCCGACCATCGTTTGATGTTGGAAAAGGCAGACGAAGTACTGGTGGGCGTAAGCATTCTGATGAAAGCTGCAAAAGTAACCAAGGGATATATCGGTATTGAAAATAATAAACCGGATGCTATTAAGTTGATGACTGAAAAGGCTGCTCAGTATCCCGGTATAGAGGTAGTTCCTTTGCAGGTGAAATATCCGCAAGGTGGTGAGAAACAGTTGATAGATGCTGTGATTGGTCGCCAGGTTCCTGCTCCTCCCGCTATTCCTATCAATGTGGGTGCGGTAGTTCAGAATGTAGGTACTGCATTTGCCGTTTATGAGGCCGTTCAGAAAAACAAACCTTTGTTTGAACGCATTGTAACCGTTACAGGTAAGTCTGTCAGAAATCCATCTAATTTTCTCACCCGTATGGGGACTCCGATGAGCCAGCTGATTGATGCGGCTGGCGGTTTGCCCGAAGATACGGGAAAAGTGATTGGTGGTGGTCCGATGATGGGTAAAGCACTGGTTAATACAGAAGTTCCTATTTGTAAAGGTAGTTCGGGTGTGCTGATTATGAATGATAAGGAAGCTGCCCGTGCGGAAGCTCAGCCCTGTATCCGCTGTGCCAAGTGTGTTAACGTGTGTCCCATGGGACTGGAGCCTTTCTTATTGGCAACACTTTCAGCTCATAAGGATTGGGAGAGAGTAGAGAAAGAAGATGTAATGTCGTGCATCGAGTGCGGTTCGTGTCAGTTTACATGTCCGTCTCATCGTTATTTGCTGGACTATATCCGTTTGGGTAAGGGCACAGTAGGCGGTATTATCCGTGCACGTAATGCTAAAAAATAATTCGACAAAATAGTATGGCTAATAAATTAATAGTATCATTATCGCCTCACGTTCATAGCGGTGACAGCATACAGAAGAATATGTATGGTGTACTCATTGCGTTGATACCTGCGTTGCTGGTGTCATTTTATATGTTCGGACTGGGCGCCGTGGTGGTGACCTTGACCTCGGTTGCCGCTTGTGTATTCTTCGAATGGGCGATTACCAAGTTTATTTTGAAGAGAGAACGCTCTACCATCTGTGATGGTTCGGCTATTATAACCGGTGTGTTGCTGGCATTCAATCTGCCTTCCAACTTGCCGCTTTGGATTATTATCATCGGTGCGTTGGTGGCAATCGGTGTGGGCAAGATGACTTTCGGCGGATTGGGTTGTAATCCTTTTAATCCTGCGTTGGTAGGTCGTATCTTCTTGCTGATTTCTTTTCCTGTGCAGATGACTTCATGGCCGTTGGTTCAACAATGGGGAAGTTATACCGATGCTGAAACCGGTGCTACTCCGCTGGCATTGATGAAAATGGCTGTAAAGGGTGATGTAAATGCTTTAGGTCAGTTGCCCGATACATTAAGTCTGTTTCTGGGTAATAACCCGGGTTCGCTAGGTGAGGTGAGTGCATTGGCTTTATTGCTTGGCCTGGGATATATGCTATGGAAAAAGATTATTTCCTGGCATATTCCTGTATCTATTCTGGTGACTGTATTTGTATTTGCCGGTCTGATGCATTTGGTTGATCCGGTGGCTTACGCATCTCCGTTGGCTCACTTGTTTACAGGTGGTTTGATGTTGGGTGCTATTTTCATGGCAACCGACTATGTTACTTCGCCTATGACTCATAAAGGTATGATTATATACGGTGTGGCTATCGGTTTCCTGACCGTGGTTATCCGTTTGTTCGGTGCATATCCCGAAGGTATGTCTTTCGCTATATTCATTATGAACGCATTCACTCCGTTAATCAATACTTATTGTAAACCTAAAAGATTCGGGGAGGTCGTGAAGAAATGAAAAAACTAGAATCATCTTTGAAAAACATGGTTGTCGTACTGACGGCGATTACTGTGATTGCAACCGGACTTTTGGCTTATGTCAACCAACTGACTGCCGGTCCTATTGCTGAGGCTAATGCAAAAGCTTTGAGTGACGCTATTGCAGTTGTAGTTCCGGGGTTTGATAACAATCCTGCGGAAGCTCCTGAAACTATAGAATTGGATGGTGCTACTTATAAAATATATAAGGCAACCAAGGGTGGCGAATTTATTGGTGCTGCCGTAGAATCTTCTGCCAATGGTTTTGGTGGCGCTTTGAGTGTGCTGGTAGGTTTTGACAAAGAGGGAAATATCATAGACTATTCTTTGTTGAGCCATGCTGAGACTCCGGGCTTGGGGTCAAAGGCGGCTGATTGGTTTAAGAAAGGTGCAAAAGGCGACATTACCGGTATGAATCCGGGACAGGGAGCATTGGTGGTAAATAAGGATGGTGGTCAGATAGATGCTATCACAGCTTCTACCATCACTACACGTGCTTTTCTAAAAGCTGTGAACAATGCTTATGCAGCATATAGTGGTCAGAATGTGGATGGCGCTAGTGGTGCAACTCAGCAAGTGTCTGAAACTGTTGCCGAAAATGCTACTGCCTGCGATGCTCAATGTGAAGGAAACGAGGCATGTAAGCAGGTTTGTGACTCTACAGCCTGCAAGACTGTTTGTAGCGATAAATGTGATCCTGCTAACTGCGATAAGGCAGACTGCAAAAAAATGTAGAATGTCCCAAGCAAGATTGTAAAAAAGTAAAAAATTAAGGAAGGAGCAGACTATGAATAATTTTAAAGTATTGATGAACGGGATTGTAAAAGAGAATCCCACGTTTGTACTCCTTTTGGGTATGTGTCCTACATTAGGAACAACATCTTCTGCCATCAATGGTATGGGGATGGGATTGGCTACGGCTTTTGTATTAATCTGTTCTAATGTTGTAATTTCGGCCATTAAGAATTTGATACCTGATATGGTGCGCATTCCGGCCTTTGTTGTGGTTATTGCATCATTCGTAACCTTGTTGCAGATGATTATGCAGGCATATGTGCCGGCACTTTATGCTACTTTGGGCTTGTTCATCCCATTGATCGTAGTAAACTGTATTCTGCTGGGACGTGCCGAAGCTTTTGCAGCAAAGAACGGTCCCGTGCCTTCATTCTTCGACGGACTGGGTATGGGGCTCGGATTTACTCTTGCATTGACTATCCTTGGTGGTGTACGTGAGTTCCTAGGCACAGGCAAGTTGTTTGATATCACTATCATGCCTGAGCAATACGGAATGTTGATTTTCGTTCTCGCACCGGGAGCCTTCATTGCATTGGGATACCTTATTGCGATTGTGAATAAACTGAAGAAAGCATAACCCGTAAAAAGTAAGAATATGGAATATATATTGATATTTATCACCGCTATATTTGTGAACAACATTGTGTTGTCACAATTCTTGGGTATCTGCCCGTTCCTCGGTGTATCCAAAAAAGTTGAGACAGCTACGGGTATGGGTGCGGCTGTTGCATTCGTGCTTACCATCGCTACCATTGTTACCTATCTTATCCAGAAATTTGTACTCGATGCTTTCGGGCTGGAATATTTGCAGACTATTGCATTTATCCTTGTCATTGCAGCATTGGTACAGATGGTGGAAATCATATTGAAGAAAGTGTCTCCTGCCCTTTATCAGGCATTAGGAGTATTCCTTCCGTTGATAACCACTAACTGCTGTATTTTGGGTGTAGCTATCTTGGTCATTCAGAAAGATTTTGATTTGTTGACTGGCGTGGTTTACGCCTTCTCTACAGCTCTTGGTTTTGCTTTGGCTATGGTATTGTTTGCAGGTATCCGTGAACAATTAAGTTTGGTGAATATACCTAAAGGAATGCAGGGAATGGCTATCGCATTGGTTACTGCCGGTCTGCTGGCAATGGCATTCATGGGATTTTCAGGTGTAGACAAAGGTTTGGGTGTTCTGTTTGGAATAGAATAGTTCACTTCATCGTTAAAATAAACCGATTCAGAAGTCCGGAGCACAGCTTCGGACTTTTTTATTAGAAAGAAATCCATTGTTCTTGTCCGTAAATTCAATTTTTATGCTTATTTTTGCATTAGAATTAATAGAGAGATTAAATGGCTATGACCTTGATTGTACTCGCGGCCACTATGGGGAATAAATATGGTGGATTGAAACAGCTGGAGGGAATAGGTCCTAATGGCGAAACAATATTAGATTTTTCCATATATGATGCCGTAAGAGTCGGATTTGATAAGATCGTATTTGTCATAAGCAGACATTTTGAACAAGAATTCAAGAAACTGGTATCAGGCAAATATGAACATGTGGTAGAAGTGGAGTATGTTTATCAGGATGTGGAAACGATTCCTGAAGAAAAGCGTAATCCGAAACGCAAAGCACTGTACGGCTCGGTAAGAGCTGTTTTGATGGGAGAAGAGTTGATTGACTCTCCATTCGGTGTGATAAATGCCGTGAACTTTTACCAAAGAGAAAGTTTTGAATTGTTATATGATAATCTGGTGATGTTGGGAGAAGCTGACTACCATAGTTTCAATATTTGCTACAGGCTGAGAAATGTATTGGCGGAAAGCGGAGGGGTTACCCGTGGTATTTGTGAAGTGGATGAAAAGGGATATCTGTTGTCCGTTACAGACCGTGTAGGAGTAGAACGGATAAGTGGAAATCCGATGTATCCTAATGAATTACATAAATGGGTAGCTTTGGATGACAACAGCTTGGTTTCAATGAATATGTGGGGATTTACTCCGCAGGTATTTGGTGAGATGAAGAAGGCGTTCGATAAGTTTATAGATGAGAATGGAATGGATATGAAAGCTCATTATTCTATTCCGGCTTTTATGAATGAGCGTATTGCTGACGGAGTCAGGGTGAAAGTGATTGAGACACCTGCCAGATGGATGGGGTTGGTATCGCATGATGACAAGATACAAGTCCTGCTTCGTATCAATGATATGATACGAAAAGGGATTTACCCGTCGAAGTTGTTTTGAACCTATTAGAAAACGACAGAATATTAAGTATTATGAAAGAAAGAATTTTAGTAACAGGAGGAACCGGCTACATCGGTTCTCATACGGTAGTAGAGCTGCAAAATAGCGGTTACGACGTAGTGATTGTGGACAATTTGTCCAATTCAAGCGCCGATGTGGTAGATAATATAGAAAAGGTTTCAGGAATCCGTCCTGCATTTGAAAAGTTGGATTGCTTGGATTTTGAGGGAATGGACAAGCTGTTTACTAAATATCCGGGCATAAAAGGTATTATTCATTTTGCGGCTAGCAAGGCTGTGGGTGAATCGGTACAAAAACCGTTGTTGTATTATCGCAATAACTTGGTTTCATTGATTAACCTGTTGGAGTTAATGCCGAAACATGGAGTAGAAGGTATTATTTTTTCATCATCATGTACGGTGTATGGTCAGCCCGATGTTCTTCCTGTAACGGAAGAGGCTCCGATTAAGAAGGCTGAGTCTCCGTATGGTAATACAAAACAGATCAATGAAGAAATTATTCGTGATACAGTTGCTTCGGGATCGCCTATTAATGCTATTATGTTGCGTTACTTTAATCCTATTGGCGCACATCCCACTGCATTAATAGGTGAATTACCTAATGGTGTTCCACAAAACTTGTTACCCTACGTTACTCAGACAGCAATGGGTATTCGTGAAAAACTGAGTGTGTTTGGGGATGATTATGATACACCGGACGGTTCTTGCATCCGTGACTATATATATGTAGTGGATTTGGCGAAGGCTCACGTTATCGCAATGGATCGCATTTTGAATAACAAGCAGAAGGAGAAGGTGGAAGTCTTTAATATTGGAACGGGTAAAGGCGTTTCTGTATTGGAACTGATCAATACATTTGAAAAAGCTACCGGTGTGAAACTTAATTATCAGATCGTGGGTCGTCGTGCCGGAGATATTGAGAAGGTATGGGCTAATCCTGACTTCGCTAATAAGGAGTTGGGATGGAAGGCAGAAGCCAATTTGGAGGACACGCTACGTTCGGCTTGGAACTGGCAGTTGAAGCTAAGAGAAAGAGGAATTCAATAAAAATTAAGATATTTTTAGAAAGACCGATGAACAAAGGACGCTAGTGTGGCGTTTTATAGATGCAAATAACCTGAAACCCCTCTTGGATATGTGAATACCTGATTGGCGGTAGTTATGTTACTCAAAACATAGAGCAGGCTCAAAAAATTGCATAGTAGTTTTGTCGTGTTTTATTTTGTGTTTGTGTTGTGGCTGTTCTCCGACGTGAGTCGGGGGACAGTTTTTTTTCGACTATTTTAGTTGTTTTTTCAGTTATTTATGGCTATATTTGTCGAAAATAATCACGCACTACTTTATGAAAACAAAATTTTGGATCATCTGCTTATCAGTTTTCTTTGTGTCTTGCTTGCGTAATATGCATGATATATACACGGGGGGAGGGGAAGAAGGGGAGGAAAAATCAATAAAGACGATTTTTTTGATTTTACTACTGTCCGTAATAGTCAACTTATTATTGATTATGGTATGAAAGTACAGACTGCTTTTTATCTGTATGATGAATATCCTATGGAATTAGTTGAAAATACTTGGGAGTTTAAAGATATAAATCCCATTTATGCTGCTTCGACTGATATGAATGGTAGATTTTTTTCAAAAGTATCTTTGCCGGCTTATTTGAAAAAGGTATGGCTGGTAACTGATAATGTGTTGGTCGTATCACCTGTTGAATTGGAATTACTATCTGACGGACTAACCTTTAATTATGTTGATTATAAGGCACAACTGTCTGCCGATGGGCGTTCTAGAGCAGTAATGGGAGGAGTGAGTTATCCTGACGGATATGATGTATTGGGTAATTGGAATGAAAATGGGGTTCCTGATTATTTGTTGCCTGAAAAGTTGGATATACCTGGTGCTTTTTTAGAGAGATGCAGTAATTTAAGCCGTTCTATAGTAGTAGATAATCGTAATTTGTTGGAAAGATTTCCGGAACTGCGTACTTCAGGGAGTAATGATATGGTAATAACTAAATCTACAGGTTTGGTAGCGACTTATTTTAATTTCTCGTCTACTACGTGGGAGGATATGGTTGCTTATTATACTTATAAAGAAGGAGAGTCCGTGGACATGGCTACCATAAAAAAGACCATCCTGATTCCTCGTTCCAGTAGGAATGCTCCTAAATCTTTAGTCGGTGAGCAAATAAAACTAAAATATTGGAATAAGGAACAAAGCAAGTATGAAGATGAATTCCCCCAAGGCACTCATATTGGATGGATTTTATTGGGAATGGGATTTGGAAAAGAAAAGGGTGTTTTTTCCTCGTTATTCTAATCCTGCATATAACGATAATAAAGAGCAACGTTCAGTTTTGTTAAGTGATCCGGAACTGGACAATTGTTTCTTTATGGCTATGGAAGATAATGTGGACATGCGTTTTAATGATGTACAGTTTGCTATTATGGCATCTGCTTCTTCTTCTGTAGAACCTACTCCTAATATACCGGATGAAGTAAATAAGGGTGAAATTTCGTATGTAGTCAAAGGGTCTTTGGCTTATGAGGACAATTGGCCTGATAAGAATGATTATGATATGAATGATGTTGTGATATATTATTCCAGTACAGTTGTGAAAGATAAATCTTCTAACGCATTGGTGCGCACCACTACTACTTTTACTCCGATGAATGATGGTGCTACTTATACAAATGGGTTTGGTTTCCAGTTGGATTACGTAGGGAAGGAGCATATCGATTTGGTGCAGGTGAGTCAAGAAGGTAATGTGATCGGAAAAAATCTTTGAGCCGGGAATAGAAAAGCCTGTATTAATACTTTTTTCTGATATAAAGCCTGTTCTCAAAAAGCCTGTGACTGTAGTGATCGAATTTAAAAAATATGATAAAGTAAGCGATATGGATGCTTATCCGCCTTACAATTCTTTCATTTTTGTGAATAAACGTTCTCATGAAGTACATTTGTCAGGCTATAAGCCGACAAGCGTAGCTGATGAGAGTTTACGTGGTACGGGTAGTGATTTGAGTCAAGATTCCAATGGTTCCCCAATGTATTATATAGCAGAAGATAATATGCCTTTCGCTATAAATATCAGTAACAGTGAATTTAGATGGCCTTCAGAGAAGGTGTCTATTACCACCTATTATCCCGAGTTTAAACAGTGGAGAGATTCTTTTGGTGCGGATTATAAAGATTGGTATTTACACCCCAAAGAATAATAAAGGGTGAGAAGTACTGTTGTTTTTGATAAATCAGATTAACAGGACTTTTTACTTGAAAAAATGTCACCTTTTGAAGCCAAGTGATTCAATCTTTTTGTACTTTTGCGGACAATATGATTTTATAAAGGAAAACTCACATGGATTCAGTCTTTATTACGACGCGTAAGCAACGGGTTATCAGAGAACTAAGGGATTATATGTTGATTGCTCTTGGTATGCTGATGTATGCTATCGGATGGACCGTCTTTTTGTTACCTAATGACCTTCCTTCAGGTGCGGTGCCAGGTATTGCTTCTATTGTTTATTGGGCTACCGGTTTGCCGGTCCAGTACACCTATTTGGGAATAAACGGAGTATTGTTGATACTTTCTTTGGTTATTTTGGGATGGAAGTTTAGTGTGAAAACCATCTATGCTGTATTTGTGCTGACTTCTATTCTGCCTATCATACAGGATTTGACAGGGGGAGAGTCTTTAATACATGATCAACCTTTCATGGCTTGTGTCTTGGGAGCCTTTTTCTGCGGAGGTGGTATTGGTGTCGCTTTTTCTGCCAATGGTAGCACAGGAGGTACGGATATTATAGCTGCTATTGTCAATAAGTATCGTGATATTACTTTGGGCCGGGTTATTTTGATGTGTGATTTGGTTATTATCTCTTCCAGTTATTTTGTATTGCATGATTGGGAGAAGGTGGTATATGGATATGTTGTCTTGTTTATATCCAGCTTTGTCTTGGATCAGGTGGTAAATAGTGCTCGTCAGTCAGTGCAATTCTTTATCATTTCGAAGAAGCATGAAGAAATAGGGCATCGCATAAATAAAGATCTTCATCGAGGGGTGACGTTCATTGACGGAGTAGGTTGTTATACCGGTGCGGGTGTGAAAATGATGTTTGTGCTGGCAAAAAAATCGTGAGTCTACTACTATATTCCGTTTGATAAAAGATATCGATCCGAACGCATTTGTATCACAAAGTGCTGTCATTGGTGTATTTGGAGAAGGCTTTGATAGAATAAAGGTGAAATAAGAGTTCCGAAGTTAAAAAAAGTAGAATAAGGGCGTTCTGAATGGACGCCTTTTTTTTATGTCTGTTTTTTAGAATGAACTTCAAAGGATATAAGACTTTGTTAACTGAGTAAACTTTCATAATGTAAGTTTGTTGTCTGTTTTGCAGCAATAAACATGTATAAAATAATATTTTAAAATTATATCAGATTATATTTTGATATCAAAATGTTAGTTTATACCTTTGCTATATAAAATAAGAAATGATAAACTAATAAATAACCTGATCATGGAAACAAAACTTACAGAAGAAACCCGAGTAGAAAGTGATTTAATTGGTGCCCGCGAAATTCCGGCCAGTGCATTGTATGGTGTGCAAACTCTAAGGGGCATAGAAAATTTCCCAATTAGTAAATTTCATCTAAATGAATATCCGTTGTTTATTAACGGTCTTGCCATTACGAAAATGGCAGCTGCAATGGCTAACTATGAGTTAGGTTTATTAACTAAAGAACCAAAAAGATGCCATAGTATTGGCGTGTCAGGAAATCTTAAATGGTGAGCATCATGAGCAATTCCCGGTGGATATGATTCAGGGAGGTGCCGGTACTTCTACCAATATGAATGCTAATGAAGTCATTGCTAACCGTGCTTTGGAGATTATGGGACACAAACGTGGCGAGTATCAATATTGCTCTCCTAATGACCATGTGAACTGCTCACAATCAACGAATGATGCTTATCCCACTGCAATCCATATTGGTATGTATTATTCTCATCTTCGTTTTCTTCCTTATTTGGAATCGCTGATTGGTGCATTCCATAAGAAAGGAGAGGAGTTTGCACATATCATCAAAATGGGGCGTACTCAGTTGGAAGATGCCGTACCTATGACTTTAGGTCAGACATTCAATGGTTTTGCCAGTATATTGAGAGACGAAATTCGTCATTTGAATGAAGCGGCGGCAGACTTCCTGACAGTAAATATGGGTGCTACCGCTATTGGTACAGGCATTTGTGCGGAACCGGGATATGCAGAAAAATGTGTGGAAGCATTGTGTGAAATTACAGGTTTTGATTTCAAATTGTCGTCAGATTTGGTAGGAGCTACTTCAGATACTTCCTGCTTGGTAGGTTATGCTTCAGCTTTAAAAAGGGTAGCCGTAAAAGTAAATAAAATATGTAATGATTTACGTTTGCTGGCCAGTGGACCGCGTTGTGGTTTAGGAGAATTCAACCTTCCGGCTATGCAACCGGGATCTTCTATAATGCCAGGTAAGGTGAATCCGGTGATTCCTGAAGTGATGAATCAGATTTGTTATAAAGTAATAGGTAACGAACTATGCGTGACTATGGCTGGCGAAGCTGCTCAAATGGAACTGAATGCTATGGAACCGGTGATGGCACAGTGTTGTTTTGAATCTGTAGATTTAATGGTCAATGGTTTTGAAACCCTGCGTACACGTTGTGTAGAAGGTATTACTGCTAATGCGGAACGCTGCAAGATTGAAGTGCATAACAGTATTGGTGTAGTAACCGCATTGAATCCGATTATTGGTTATAAAAATTCTACAAAGATTGCAAAAGAAGCGTTGGAAACAGGTAGAAGTGTCTATGAACTGGTCTTGGAACATGGTATTTTAAATAAGGAAGAGTTGGATACAATTCTAAGTCCGGAGAACATGTTGAAACCGGTAAAATTGGATATTAAGCCTAGAAGATAAATTTATTTCACCACAGACTACAGGAAAGTAAAGAACTTGTTTTATGAAGCCGGCTTCAATATTTGTAAAGCCGGCTCCATGAGTGGTGGCACTAGTTTTATTCCTGCCGATAAATTAATTTCTAGAAATCCGGCATAGTGTTTTGTCACCGCTATAGCGTATAAATTGTTTTTTCATATTTTATCAGCAGATAGTTTGCGTAGTCTGTGGTATACTTTTTTAGAACTTTCTGAATGTGAGGCGTGCATAATCAGATTTCAGAATTAGTTTCTTGCCTGTTGCTTTTTCCACTTTAAGATGATTAATAGCTTGATTAAGTCCGAAAGGTTTCAATTCATTCAGTGTCGTTAGTTTTTCTTCATCTCCCCGGTGGCGGAATTCACTCATGGTTACCTCATCTCCTTTATAAGAGAAACGTCCGATATGAGTGCCTCCATTTCCACCTTTGGCACTGATTTCCACCAAATGTAACTGGATACTATAATAAATGCGGTTACATTCTTCTATTTTTCCATTAGTATATTCTATAGTCATTAATTGCCATCTGCCATCTAATTTGCCATTGATGGGAGCTTTGTCACAACTGCTGATTCCCAGCATAAAGAGTATGAATAATAATATTTGTTTCATATGTTGATTGGGTTGACAGTTAAAACTTTTATTTATTGCCTGATTTGATAATTCCTTGTTTGCGGATAACCAGCATTCCACCATAATTATTTCCAAGCATGCTGCCGCGATCCATAGCTCCGGATACAGTGAAACTCCATCCTTTCAGTTGTTGTGGAGCATAAGTTACTTCAAACAAAGAGTTGAATTGTTTCTTTATTTCATTCAGAGGATTATCATAAGTACCCCAATGACGGGAGTAGGAGAGTAGCATACGATAACTCAGCGATTGGCAGGGGGAACCGCAGAATCCTATGTGATGTGCCAGTACACGGTTGCTGATAAAAGTAATCTGTCCATTCTTGTTGTAAATAGGTCCGGGAAGTAGAGGATTGCCTATTCCCATTCCCCAATGCTGCCATCCTTGATAGAGGTAATGATTGTAATAATTATCTTTAGCACTGATTTGCTCTTCAAACTCCCCCCAAAAGGAATCATACAGCATAGGTCCGGTTTGATCCTTTGTTCCTAATCCTTCGTATACAAAAGTATCAATGAAGCGGTTTTTTGGAAAAGTTATTTCCAGTCCGATGTGTCCGTCTTTCCAGCGTCCGTATTGGAAAAACATTTGGGAGTGATCGTCGAAATAATGTTCATAATAGATTTTTACCTTCCACTGGTTAAGATAAGCTGTTGCGGCAAAATTCCAACTACCGACATGGTTTCCGTAGATGTTTACTTGTTCGCCTTCGGGTGTGGTATCATCTCCAGCCATAGGAACCAATACGCGCATAAAGTCAACAAACCGGGTAGGCATATCTATTACAGGCTCTTTTTGTCCTGCAATATATTGGTCTCCGCCAAATTGAGCGGACATTTGTATTCCTCCTTCAAATTCTACCGGAAAATGTTCTTTGTTTCCTACTTTGGCGAAAAGCGATTTACTGTGGTAAAGTACATCAATGGCATATTTGTTACCTATGGAAGTGAAATGTTCCTGCCATTTGTCATCAGTAAAACGTCCATAGGCTATGTGTCCTTTCAAATAAAGCCATTTATGGGTACCTGGTATGGCTACATAATAGGGAACTTCCAAGCGTACTTGGGGAATGGGGCGGGCATTATTTGATTCTACCATGCCTCCACTGCTTAACTTGGAATTCTTTAATTCGGGCAAGCGTTCTTTACTGCCGATGCTCAGGTTCAACCATCGGTAGCTAAGGTCTGCATAGGCCTGTTGGATGATGAATGAGGAGGTGAAATTGTAGGCGGTTGCCAAATCCAGTCCTGCACTGAAGCCGAAATGTTGGTTTAATGGCATTGTGTGTGCAATTCCTGCCCGTAAATAACCATTTTCAGTATTGACAGAAGATAAACCTTGCCTATTGGCAGTAAGCCACATAGGTGCGTAAGTTCCTTTACCCGATGTTCCTCCCATCTCAACGGTATATTCTGTTTTGACAGGGAATTGGGCATTGATGTGCTGCGTAATGGATATTAACAGAAATAGTAATAAGAATAGTTGTATTTTCTTCATTTAGTTTATGTGTTTTGGTTTAGTGTAAAGTTTGCTAAAACGAAGCAGATTTATCAGTCTGCCATCCTGAACTTTTGTGAAAGATTTGGTTTCTAATCACTTTATGTATATGAAAAGCTTCACTAATGCCCAGAATGGCAAACTATATAATCATATCAGCAAAAGTTTTGGCATATTTATTTTCCTCCGGCAGGCAGGTTTTTCAACCAGTAATCAGCCATTGTCTTTCGCAGATGCAAGCTGGTTCCCTCGCCTTCATAAATTCCATGGGAACGCATAGGGTAAGAAATCTGTGAGAAGATCTTTCCGTGCCGTACCAGTTCATTGACCAACATTTCACAATTCTGGTAATGGACATTATCATCTCCTGTACCGTGAATTAACAGCAAGTTGCCTTTCAATCCTGCTGCATACGAGATGGGAGACCCTTTGCGGTAACCCTCCGGATTATTTTGAGGGGTGTTCATGTAACGTTCTTGATAAATCGTGTCATACAGACGCTGGTCTGCCACAAAAGCAATGGCAATGCCTGTGTGGAAAACATCGGGATAACGGAACATACTATTCAGAGTCTGGCTGCCTCCACCACTCCAGCCGGTGATACCGATACGTGTGGTGTCAATGAAAGAGTATTGACGTGCCAAGTCTTGGATGCCTCTTGCCTGATCTTCACTGGCAAAGGTTCCGACTTCTCCATAAATACATTTGCGCCATTCGCGTCCACGGGGTGCATTGGCACCACGGTTCTCGATGCTGACTATGATATACCCCAGGTTTGCCAAGTATTGGTGCCATAAACTTCCTCCGCTCCATACATCCTGTACAGTGGCGTTGGCAGGTTCTCCATAGACATCAATTATGACCGGATACTTTTTTGCTGGGATCAAAGTTTACGGGTTTGATCATCCATGCATCCAGTTCCAATTCTCCTGAACGGGTTTTTTACAAATTCTTTTGGTTGTAGCCCCAAGGCTTTGTATTGCTCCTTGGCTTTTGCATTGTCAGTAATCAGACGTACACTTTTATGGGCAGGGAAAGACACCATGTCGATTACAGGGGGAGTTTCCGAGTTACTGAATGTATGGACTGCCCATTTGCCGGACGGTGACATGATATAACGATGTTGCCCGCTTTGGTCAACAGGACTTAGCCGCTTTACCTCTCCATTGCCGAAAAGACGTGCCTGGTAGAGATAGCGCTGGGTGAAGTTGTCGGGAGAAGCGATAAAGTATACAAAACCTTTATCCATATCCGCACCTACTTCTTGAATATAATCAAAAGCTCCTTGGGTGATGGGCTTGATTTCTTTACCATCACGGCTTACACGATACAGGTGGCGCCATCCGTCACGTTCGCTTTCCCAAGTGAAATACTTGTTCCCTTTCAACCAACGCACATTGTCATTCGTTTCCAACCATGCGGCATCTTGATCGGTAAAGATATTGACGGGGGTATTTTCACCTATTTTCGCAATCCATACTTTATTGGTGTTTTGGGCACGGTTCATTTGCTGGATGAACAGTTCGTTGCAGCCCGGAATGAATTCCATACGGGGAATATAGTGGTTACGTGCATCACCGGGAAGAGCCAGCCAAGTGGTGTTTCCACCGTCGGCGGATACATAGCCTACTTTTACAGCGGAGTTTGCTGTTCCGGCTTTAGGGTAAGGAAAACGTTGGATTTTAGGATAAATGGAATCTACATTATTGATGATATCAAACCATCCCGTACCTTGGGTATCGCTTTGCCAATAGGCTATGTATTGTCCGTCGGGACTCCAGCGGAAACCGTCGCGGCAGTTGAATTCTTCTTCGTATACCCAGTCGAATGTTCCGTTTACAATTTCATTATTTCCGTCTTGAGTTAGTTGGTTGATTTTCCCGTCAACCAGACTCTCTACGTAAATGTTGTTTCTGGAGACATATGCTACCCGGCTGGCATCCGGCGAGAACTTGGCGAACATTAAGGTAGCTTCCGGCAAGCTTTTGCCCAATTGTTGCAGTTTGCCGTTTTTCAAATTAAGCACCCAGTAATCACCGCGGGTATCATAACGCCATACGCGACGAGTATTGGTGTAGATCAATACTTTGGAGTTATCTTCGCTGAATATGAAATTGCGGACAGAGATAGGTTTTCCTGTTTGCGGATTCAGAAGCATATTGGCAGGGATCAGCACTTCTTTGGAATTGTCCTTTGCTTTATAGGCAGTGACTTCGTATGCTCCCTCGGCATTTTTTTCTATTTTGGAATAACGTTCTCCATCTTTCATCCAACTCACGTTGCTTCCGCCTTCTGTCTTGATCAGTCCTCCGTATACAGCTTCCTCCAATGTGGGGATATGTTGCGCATGAGTTGTGGTTCCGAGACAGAATAAACATAAGACTAATGTAAATAAGTTCTTTTTCGTCATAGTTATTATGAATCTTTTACTAAAAAATAGATGTCCATTTGAAAACACAAGTATGTATTGGGAATCCAGATATCTGTTTTCAAAAAACGGGCGTCTATTTTAGAAAAACGGACGCCTGCTCTTTTCTTTTTTATTTAATTCCTAATTTCTGTTTGATTGCAGCCGGAATAGCATCTTTATGCACCATGAGGAAAATAGTCTTGGCACGTACATAGCTTTCGGACATATTCAGATAACCGCCAAATGTATTGCGTTCTGTACCCCAAGAATTTTTGGTGATATAGTATTTGGTCCCGTTCTGGTCTTTGGTAATACCGGTAAGATGCATCAGGTGGTCATCTGTAGTGACAAATGCTTCATAACCTTCCTGACGGACTTCCGGAGTGACATTTACTTCGGGACACGGTTTTTCAAATTTGTAGGCTTCCGCCAGCATCTCTTTTTGTTCTTTAGGGTCCATCTTTTCAAAACGTGCACGGTCGGAACCCGAGAGGTCTTCCACTTTTTTCACTACCGGATTGATGGCTACACCATTTTGAATGAAAACCTTTTTCACTGACATCACCGTCCCAACATACGGTATATCCGTGGGTCAAAGCATAGTCGGCAATCTTCCATCATTTCGTCCAGCGGAAGATTGTACATTTCGTTCATTTTCCCAATTGTCGGGTACTTCCGGAGAGAATTTCTGGTAATACGGTTTGTGAGTGAAACTAGTCAGTTCAATATAATCGTCCATGTTCAAACCCAGACTTTCGGCAAAAGATTTCGGAGTGTATTCTTTTCCTTTGTAAGTGAACTTTTCAGGAAGTTCTCCTAGATAAGTATCGAAAAGATTGTTGATCAGCTTGTAGTATTCCGCGCTGCGACGTTTCATTTTAACGGCTGTGTTTCCTAAAGCGTTGATGTATCTCACCATTTCACCATGGTTATGTTTCTCTGAGTTATAATTGATTCCGTGATATACTTCCTCGGGTACGATACCCACTTGATTGAAAGCGTTCTTCCATGTGTGTGAAAGGCTTCCTTGTCCTAAATTCCCGTTGCCTCCCCGGTAATAGTTGTCTTCCAATTGGTTTAAGTACTTTTGGCGTACAATGAACATTTCAGAAAGGTCATATTCTCCTTTGCCCATACGGAGCAGTTCGGATTCCATGAACGAAGTGGTGGCAAAGCACCAGCAAGTTCCGGTAGAGGCCTGATTTTTGACAGGAGTTGCTTTCTGTGATGCAACAGTCGTGAATTTGTAACCACTTTCTTGTGCATACATGGCTGATGCGCAGCATAGCAGTGCGGCTAGTGTGAATACTTTTGTCTTCATAAGTTTGTTTTTAATATGATAAGGTTAACAATTAAAAGCCGAAGCGTGACTCAATCCAATATTGGTTTGCCATTTCGTCCCAGCGAAGGATGGTGGCGCCTATAAAGTCTGCCGTATAGTCTGTGAGATAAGCACGGGCGGCTTCTTCTCCTTTGGATTGAAGGATACTTTGGTATTGTGCTTCCACAAATGGAAGTTCCCGTTGTCCTTTTTCCTCGAAATGACGAATATTTTTTTCCATTACTTTACGGGCAGCTCCCCATCTTACAGCAGCCAGTTTGTTGGCGCGGCGATAGTGCCATAAGGCGGCATCGTCGCGATAGCGGTGGTTACCGCAGATTTTATACATAGCAGGGAAATCAGTAATGCCACAGAATACCGGAACGCGCGGGCTTTGTCCGGGATTGTCCATAGAGAACCATACCACACCACCTACTGCATCGGGTAGCCAGTTGCGCAATTGGATAACTGTAGAATAAGCACATTGCGGAACTGCGATATTGCGTACTGATTTCACAACTCCTTTTTTAATACCGTTCAGCATATTCAGTTCATCGCCACGCATCCACGGATTGGCTTTCGGGCTGATAATGGTGTCTACTTTTCCGGTTTTTCTATCTTTTACCGTAACTTTCAGATTCTGTGTCATATCCAGCGGCGTTCCTTCGTATGTTTCCCGGAGCAATGCCATAACATCTGTTACAGATACTTGCTTGTCGGGTTTTACACTGATAGGCAGTTCTTCTGCTTCATAATCAAGCTTTAATGACGGTGCCAGTGCATTCAGGATAAAGTGCTCGCGGGTGCTGAAGGATTTCAGTTGGCCGGAGTAATTCTTTCCGCTATAGGCTTTCCAAAATTTAAAAGGTTCTTTTCCATCCCAATACCCTAAGTTTTTTAGCCACGTCAAATACATTTTCGGAAGCCATATAGTGGTCGGGATCTTTCAGATTGAGGGTGCTGATCCGTGAGATATTGGCAGATACGCCTACATGATCATCCGGAATACGGACTGCCGCCCATACTCCGCCAATTTTATCTTTTCCTTCTCCGAAAACTTCGAAATGCCATACTTCATTAGGATCGGCGATGGTCAGGCATTCACCGCTGTCGCCATAGCCATATTGTTTTACGAGATCTCCCATCAGGCGGATAGCCTCACGGGCTGTTGTACAGCGTTGTAACGCCACACGTTGCAATTCTTCAATCATAAACATACCCTTGGGATTTTCCAGATCCCTGCGTCCGCTTACGGTAGTTTCACCTATTCCCAGTTGCTTTTCGTTGATACAAGGGTAGGAGGTGTCCATGAAGGCATATGTTTTTTCTCGCTTGTGGTATTTGCCCCCTTGATTTTTACATTAGTCTGGTCGGCTACAAACTCGGTGTGCATACGGCCATCGTAAATATTCATTACAGTATCCCTTTCATAACTTTCTGCCGGAACCATGTTTACCCAGGTTCGGTACCAGCTGTCGCATGTATGACTGGTTATAACTGATCCATCGGTAGTTGCTTTCTTTCCTACCATAATGCTAGTGCAGCTTTCTGGATCCTTTGTGTAATTTCGTTTGGGCCTGTGACACTTTGTGCCATGACTAAACCCAGGATTGTTAAAGAGGCTAGTAGTTTCATAAAGGTCGTTTTATTACTATTGCGTTTCAAAAGTATATAAAAAAAACCTATTATTCAGAACATTATCGGCTTAATTTT
>ENA-OPYU01000034-OPYU01000034.1-human-gut-metagenome-genome-assembly--contig:-NODE-34-length-45340-cov-4.770951_pt1 | contig 45340 bp, 51 predicted proteins | sample MGYA00242637_ERZ504482 | MGnify/ENA primary metagenome ERZ504482 (study PRJEB26092, sample SAMD00036237) | human gut metagenome | host: Homo sapiens | study: EMG produced TPA metagenomics assembly of... | reverse complement strand
TAAGCTGAAAGATGACTCTGACAATCTGGAACAATACAAAGTGTCATTGATTGAAGGGGAACATAAGATCAAGGTAAAAGTTCCGTGCTTCCGGATGTACCGGTCCGGGTTCCGGGCGTCAGATAAAAGGAAAATGCGACGATTTTCCCAAGATGAAGATATCGGAAATGGGAAAAGAAATTTACAGAAGATGCAGGACATCCTGGACGCATATGTGAAAGCTGCGAAGGCAGGCAAATCTTTCTCTGAAGTAGCAGGATTGTTTGAGAAGGATTCTTCCTGCAAAAAAAGAGAACAAAGAATTCTATAATGACCTGAAGAGCAGCTCGGTTCCGGAGACGGTTATATAACGAAAGAAGTAAAACTTGATAATTATGAAGGAAAAATATGTGATCAGCGGTGTAACAGGAGTGGTCAGGGGGAACATTGTCCTATGATTATAAAGTTACTTTTAAAGAAGAAAATAAAAATGAGAGCCGGTCTGTGTCAGAAACAGGTGATGGCGTAGAAGATGCAGACGGAAGTTCGCAGATGAGCGCCGAATTTGTGTATCAGAATGGAAGTTATCAGCTACGTTCCGTTAATCCTGGAAATATCTGGTATAAGCAGCTGCAGTAGATTTATTCCCCAAAAGTTCTTTCAAAAAACTGCAAATAATATAGGAAAAAGCTTGCTTTTTAAGCCTGGATATGATACGATATTCGGGCGAATGGAAGTAGGCTTTTTTTTATGCCTAAAATCGGGCAGCATCGCAAGCTGCCACGAAACACGTTAACTAAGAATATAAAGCGAGGTGGAAGTTGTGCGTACAAGAATCACATTGGAGTGTACAGAATGCAAGCAGCGTAACTACAACATGACAAAGGATAAGAAATCTCATCCGGAACGTATGGAAACCAAGAAGTACTGCAGATTCTGTAAGAAACACACATTGCACAAAGAGACAAAATAATCGCCGCAAGAAGGAGTGAATGTCGATGAGTGGTAAGAAAACTCAGAAAGAAAGCTGGTTCAAAGGTCTGAACAGAGAGTTCAAGAAGATCGTATGGCCAGACAAGATGACAGTTGCAAAAGAGACGGCAGCGGTTGTTTCTGTATCCGTGGTCCTGGGAGCGATTATCGCAGTTGTAGATTTTTTCGCCCAGTACGGAGTAGATTTATTAATTAAATAACTCAAAACGGACAAGAAAGGTGAGATTATGTCAGAGGCAAAATGGTACGTAGTTCATACCTATTCAGGGTACGAGAACAAAGTAAAAGCCAACATTGATAAGACAATCGAGAACAGACATCTTGAGGATCAGATCCTTGAAGTAAGAGTACCGCTGGAAGACGTTGTTGAGATGAAGAACGGTGTCCAGAAAGTATCTCAGAAAAAGATGTTTCCAGGCTATGTGTTGATACACATGATTATGAACGATGATACATGGTACGTTGTTCGTAATACAAGAGGTGTGACAGGATTTGTCGGACCTGGATCTAAGCCGGTGCCGCTTACAGATGCGGAGATGGCTCCTCTGGGAATCCAGAGAGAGGAAGTAGTCATGGACTACGAGGAGGGCGACACAGTCCAGGTAATCGCTGGAGCATGGGCAGATACGGTTGGTGTAATCCAGTCTATCAACATGCAGAAGCAGAGCCTTACTATTAATGTTGAGCTCTTCGGCCGCGAGACCCCGGTTGAAATTGGTTTCGCAGAAGTTAAGAAAATGTAACAATAAGTGGAGGGGCGTTGTATGTTCCCCGCCATCACCACAAGGAGGTAATTGAAATGGCCAAAAAAAAGTAGAAGGTTATATTAAATTACAGATCCCAGCCGGCAAAGCTACTCCGGCACCACCGGTTGGACCTGCTCTTGGTCAGCACGGTGTAAACATCGTTGAATTTACAAAACAGTTCAACGCTAAGACTGCAGATCAGGGAGATATGATCATCCCTGTAGTTATCACAGTTTACAATGACAGAAGTTTCAGCTTCATCACAAAGACACCACCGGCAGCAGTTCTGATCAAAAAGGCCTGCAACATCAAATCTGGTTCAGGTGTACCTAACAAAACAAAAGTTGCTACAATCACAAAAGCTCAGGTTGAGGAAATCGCTAAGACAAAGATGCCAGACCTGAACGCTGCTACAATCGAGAGCGCTATGAGCATGGTAGAAGGTACATGCCGTTCTATGGGTGTAACTGTAACAGAATAATTGATGAAGATTAATGTGGGAGGGTTATCCCGACAATACCACTAGGAGGTTTATAGAATGAAAAGAGGAAAGAAATACGTTGAAGCTGCGAAAACAATCGACAGAGGAACACTCTACGATGTAGCAGACGCAGTATCATTAGTTAAAAAGACTGCAACAGCAAAATTCGATGAGACAATTGAAGCTCATATCAGAACTGGATGTGACGGACGTCACGCTGACCAGCAGATTCGTGGAGCAGTAGTGCTTCCTCACGGAACTGGTAAAAAGGTTCGTATTCTTGTATTTGCGAAAGATGCCAAAGCTGAAGAAGCTAAAGCAGCCGGAGCAGATTTCGTAGGTGGAGAAGAACTTATTCCTAAGATCCAGAATGAAAACTGGTTTGAATTCGATGTAGTAGTAGCTACACCAGACATGATGGGTGTTGTTGGACGTCTCGGACGTGTACTTGGACCTAAGGGATTAATGCCAAACCCGAAGGCTGGTACAGTAACAATGGACGTTACAAAAGCTATCCAGGAAATCAAAGCTGGTAAGATCGAGTACAGACTTGATAAGACAAACATTATCCATGTGCCAGTAGGTAAAGCAAGCTTTACTGAAGAACAGCTTACAGACAACTTCCAGACGCTTATTGATGCGATTAACAAAGTAAGACCTGCAGCAGTTAAGGGACAGTACCTTAAGAGCGTAACACTTACTTCAACAATGGGACCTGGTGTAAAAATCAACCCAATGAAGCTTGTTTAATCCGCAAGATAATAACGAATATAAGAGCCCTGTGTATGAGTGGAAACTTATACACAGGGCTTTTTGTATAATAAGCAACTACATTCCCTGTTATACAAAAAGCCTCCGGCAGAATACACATTTGCGCGAAGAAGCAGGATGTTGCAAGCGACTGCGCTCAGCGCGAGAATATGCCAGGGCACATTTTTGTTTTACCAATGTATGTAAGAGAAGCTGCCGGTGGCAGATCCTGTGTATCGTTACACGAATAGGATATATGACAAAGATTCCTTGGTAAAAAGGTAGGAATAATAAAAAGGTAGTTGACAAATGAGAGAAAAATCCACTATAGTGTAGTAAAGTAGTAAAACCGATGAACAAGAGGAGTAAGTAAAGATATTTGTTCCCAGAGAGCTGCAGGTGGTGGGATTGCAGTAATAAGAGTTTTTACCGAATGGACTTGTGAGGGCAGTTTGAAACCAGAAGATGGGAGTAGATGCTGACGGGATTCTCGCCCGTTATCAAAGAGATGTGTATGATAGTACATAAAAGAGTGGTCACAAGATATGACAAATTGGGTGGTACCGCAGAAGTGATAGAAATATATGTTTGAATTATATTTAGCTTTTGTCCCTTTAGAGGGGCAGAAGCTTTTTTTATGCCAAAGCATGCAAGAGAAGCTGCCAGTGGCAGGTTCTCTGTATATCTATGTATGCCAAAGCATGCATATTAGAATTCACTGCATGTCCATTCGCTCTTCCATACACAGGCAATTAAAACCAGAGACAGACAAAAGGAGGAGCCATATTGATGTATCCAGATTGTAATGAAATCATGAAACTGGCACCGGAGTATCATATCATTCCGGTATGCAAAGAGATCTATGCAGATGTAATTACCCCGATCACACTTTTGAGAAAGATCGCAGCGGTAAGCAAAAGATACTATCTGCTGGAAAGTGTGGAAGGTGGAGAAAAATGGGGAAGATATTCATTCCTTGGATTTGATCCGATCATGCGTGTTACATGCAATTCCGATAAAGTAACGATTGAGACAGAAGAAAGAAAAGAAGTAAAAGAGACAAAGAAACCTCTTGAAGTAATCAGAGAGATCTTAAAAGAAATGAAGGCACCTAAGATCAAAGGTGTTCCGCCATTTGCGGGAGGATTTGTAGGATATTTTGCTTATTCCATGATCGGATATGCGGAACCTGTTTTGAATATTAAAAAAGGGTGATTTTAATGATTATGATCTGATGCTTTTTGACAAGGTAATTGCTTACGATCATCTGACACAGAAGATCAGTGTGATCGTTAATATGAAGACTGATCAGGTAATGGAAAATTACGGTAAGGCAACAGCAAAGATACAGGAAATGATCGGACTGATTAGAAATGGTGCAATACCGGAGATGCCGGTATCTGATACAAAAGTGGAATTTACCTGCAATGTAAGTAAAGAAGAGTACTGCAAGGTAGTAGAAAAGACAAAAGAATATATAGTGAACGGAGACGTTTTCCAGGCAGTTATTTCCAGACAGTTTACAAGTCCATACGAAGGAAGCCTGATCAATCCATACCGTGTGCTTCGTACGACGAATCCATCACCGTATATGGTATATATGAACATCGACGGGGAAGAGATCATGAGTACCTCGCCTGAGACGCTGGTAAGATTAAAAGATGGCAGACTTACAACATTTCCTGTGGCAGGATCAAGACCTAGAGGAAAGACGGAAGCGGAAGATAAGGCATTGGAAGAAGAACTTCTTGCAGATGAAAAGGAACTGGCAGAACACAACATGCTGGTGGATCTTGGAAGAAATGACCTTGGTAAAATATCAGCCTTTGGTTCTGTGGAAGTAACCGAATATATGATGATCCACAAATATTCAAAGATCATGCATATATGTTCACAGGTAGAAAGCAATATCGAGAAAGGCTGTGATGCACTCAGTGCTATAGAATCTGTGCTTCCTGCCGGAACATTATCCGGAGCACCTAAGATCCGGGCATGTGAGATTATCGAAGAACTGGAGACGGAGCAAAGAGGAATCTACGGAGGAGCTCTTGGATACATCGATTTTACCGGCAACATGGATACATGTATCGCAATCCGTATGGCAGTAAAGAAAGACGGTAAGGTGTATGTACAGGCCGGAGGAGGTATTGTAGCAGACAGCATTCCGGAAAATGAATACGAAGAATCTGCAAACAAAGCACTCGCGGTTATGAATGCGGTGAAAAATGCGAAGGAGGTACTGGCGTAATGGTATTACTGATTGATAATTATGATAGCTTTTCTTATAACCTGGTTCAGATGGCCGGAAGTATCAGACCGGATATAAAAGTAATACGAAATGATGCGATGACGGTGGAAGAGATTGAAAAGTTAAAATCCAAGTCACATTATCCTTTCGCCGGGACCGGGATATCCAAAAGATGCAGGTGTATGTGAAGAAGTAGTAAAAAAAGCTTGCAGGTAAGATCCCAATCCTTGGTGTATGCCTCGGACATCAGGCAATCTGTGAAGTATATGGAGGCACGATCGCACATGCCAAAGAGCTGATGCACGGAAAACAGAGCGAAGTAGAATTAGATACGGAAAGCCAGATATTTTCCGGAATGAATAAAAAAAGTCAAAGCGGCCAGATATCATTCGCTGGCATTAAAAGGCGATACTCTTCCGGAAGAACTGAAGGTGATCGCACAGACAGAAGACGGAGAAGTGATGGCAGTAGAACATAATCTGTGTCCGGTATACGGAGTCCAGTTCCATCCGGAATCTATTCTGACACCGGAAGGCAGGAAGATACTTGAGAATTTCTTCAAAATAGAAATAAGATAGAAAATCGAGGATTTGAGAATAAAGATATTGCATTGATGAAGACAGAAACCGGAAAAACATCAATAAAGATAAAGGGATAAAGATATTAAAAAGAGTGACACAGATACAGGAGGCAGTAGAGCATGATAAGAGAAGCAATCGCAAAATTAATGAATAAAGAAGACCTCACATACGATGAAGCAATAGGTGTTATGGAAGAGATGATGGATGGAACCGCAACACAGGCACAGATGGGTGGATTCCTGACAGCACTTTCCATGCAGGGAGAGACAATAGAAGAAATCACAGCATTTGCAACCGTAATGAGAGAAAAAGGAGTAAAGATCACTCCGGAAAGAGAAGTCATCGATATCGTGGGAACCGGCGGGGATCAGGTTGGGACATTCAACATCTCGACAACATCCGCATTTGTCGTAGCAGCAGGTGGCGTGCCGGTTGCAAAACACGGCAACCGGAGCGTATCAAGCAAAAGCGGTGCGGCAGATGTTCTGGAAAAGCTTGGCATAAATGTAGCACTAAAAGCAGAAGAAAATGAAAAAGTATTAAAAGAAACGGGAATCTGCTTCTTCTTCGCACCAGTGTATCATTCTTCTATGAAATATGCAGCACCAGTCAGAAAAGAACTGGGAGTAAGAACGGTGTTCAATATCCTCGGACCTCTTTCAAACCCGGCTACAGCAACAATGCAGCTTCTTGGTGTATATGATGGAAAAAACTCGCGGAACCGCTTGCGAAAGTATTAGCGAATCTGGGAGTAACAAGAGGTGTAGCGGTATGTGGTGCGGATGGACTGGATGAGATTACACTGACGGGAGCTACAAAGGTTTATGAGATCAGAAATGGAGAGATCACATCATACTCGATTACGCCGGAACAGTTTGGCTTAAAGAGCTGTCCTTTGGAAGAACTGATTTGGGGGAACACCGGAAGAGAACGCGCAGATTACACTCGATATCCTGACAGGAAAGGAAACCGGAGCGAAAAGAGATGTGGTACTGATGAATGCCGGTATGAGTCTGTATCTTGGAATTGACGGAATCACACTGGAAGATGGAATCAAAAAGGCAAAAGAGCTGATCGAAAGCGGAAAAGCTTATGAAAAATATGAAGAATTTAAGCAGGCAACACGAAAAAAAAACGGTGCAGGGCAGTAAGCTGTAAAATCCAGATCGACAGACAGCGTAGAAATAGATGAAAAATGCATCAGTCAGAAGAAAATCAGAAAAATGGATGGGAGACAAGGATATGATATTGGATAAAATAGCAGCAGACACGAAGCTTCGGGTGAATAAAGCAAAACGGAAAATACCATTTTCGCAGATGAGAGCCATGGCATATGAAAAGGAAAAAAATACAGGATTCCCATTTGAAAAGATGTTAAAAGAGCCGGGGATGCATTATATCTGTGAGGTGAAAAAAGCCTCCCCATCCAAAGGCGTAATTGCAGAAGAGTTCCCGTATCTTGAGATTGCAAAAGAATACGAAGCAGCCGGAGCAGAAGCTATCTCGTGCTTAACAGAGCCAAAACATTTCCTCGGGAAAAACGAATATTTGCAGGAAATCGTAAAAGAAGTAACCATTCCGGTTCTGAGAAAGGACTTTACGGTCGATGAGTATATGATCTATGAAGCCAAGGTTCTGGGAGCTTCGGCGGTGCTTCTTATCTGCGCAATTCTCGACAGAGATACCATTGCCAGATATATAAAGATCTGCGATACACTTGGCTTGTCGGCACTTGTCGAAGTACATGATGAAATGGAGATGCAGGATGCGATTCAGGCCGGTGCAAGGGTGATTGGTGTTAATAACCGGAACCTGAAGGATTTTACAGTAGACATTGGAAATAGTTTAAGACTCCGGGGTCAGGCACCGGAAGACATTCTGTTTGTGGCTGAAAGCGGTATCAAGACAGCTGAAGACATCCAGGCATTGAAAAAAGCACATGTAAATGGAGTGCTGATCGGTGAGACACTGATGCGAAGCAGTGATAAAAAGAAATGCCTGCAGGAGTTGGACGCAGATGAAATATAAAAGAAGCACAAGCAATGTGTGGTGTGTACGCAGCGTTACTGGCTGTGGGGTGAACAAATGGTAATGATACATTTTCGAAAAGAGGATATAAAATGACAAGAGTTAAAATCTGTGGCTTGAAGAGGGTAGAAGATGTAGCGTATGTAAATGAATCGCTACCGGAATATGCAGGATTCGTATTTGCCGGAAGCAAGAGAAAAGTAACAGATGAACAGGCGGAAGCGCTCAGACGGATGCTGGATGAAAGAATTGTTCCGGTCGGTGTATTTGTCAATGAACCGGTGGAACACATTTTGAACCTGGTAGGAAAGAAAGTCATCCGTGTAGTCCAATTGCATGGTGATGAAGATGAGTCGTATATACAACGTCTGAGAGCAGGATTGGAAAGCAAACAAGGAACTTCTGGATATAAAGAAAATAATAAGATAAGCCGGGCTGATCCAGACAATGAAGGCCCCGGTGAAAAGAACGATGATATAGAATCTGTAAAAATAATAAAAGCAGTAAGAGTTCAAAATCAGGAACAGATATTAGAAGCAGAAAAATTATCATGCGATTATCTGCTTCTTGATACATGGCAGAAAGATGCATACGGCGGATGCGGAAAGCAGTTCGATAAATCCCTGATTCCGGAAGATATGTCAAAACCATATTTTCTGGCAGGCGGACTTGCGGCAGACAACATCCGGGAAAATATAGAGATCTGTCATCCATATGCGGTGGATGTAAGCAGCGCTGTGGAGACGGACGGAAAAAAATGATCAGAAAAAATTACAGGAATTCATGAAAGGGTTAGAGAATATGAGTAAAGGAAGATTTGGAGAATACGGAGGTCAGTATGTTCCGGAAACACTGATGAACGCGGTAAATGAAGTAGAAGATGCATATAATTATTATAAAAATGATCCACAGTTTTCAGGCAGAACTGGATGATCTTCTGCAAAAAATTATGCAGGAAGACCTTCTTTATTATATGAAGCGAAAAAAGATGACAAAAGATCTGGGAGGAGCAAAGATCTACCTGAAACGTGAAGATCTGAACCATACAGGAGCACACAAGATCAACAATGTATTAGGACAGGTTCTTCTGGCTAAGAAGATGGGAAAGACACGTGTCATTGCAGAGACCGGTGCAGGTCAGCATGGTGTTGCAACTGCAACTGCAGCCGCTCTTATGGATATGGAATGTGAGATCTACATGGGAAAAGAAGACACAGACAGACAGGCGTTAAATGTATACCGTATGGAACTGCTCGGTGCGAAAGTACATCCTGTTACAACAGGAACCATGACTTTAAAAGATGCGGTTAACGAGACCATGCGTGAATGGGCTAATCGTATGGATGATACACTGTATGTATTAGGATCAGTCATGGGACCACATCCATTTCCAACTATTGTACGTGATTTCCAGAAGGTAATCAGTAAAGAGATTAAGAACAGATGTTAGAAAAAGAAGGAAGACTTCCAGATGCAGTTATCGCTTGCGTAGGTGGTGGAAGTAATGCGATTGGTGCATTCTATGAATTTATTCCAGATAAAGAAGTAAGACTGATCGGATGTGAAGCAGCAGGTCTTGGGGTAGATACAGAAAAACATGCGGCAACCATCGCGAAAGGAACACAGGGGATCTTCCATGGTATGAAGTCGCTATTCTGTCAGAATGAATATGGACAGATCGCACCGGTGTATTCAATTTCAGCCGGACTGGATTATCCGGGAATCGGACCGGAACATGCAATGCTTGCAGAAACAGGACGTGCGGAATATGTACCGGTTACAGACGATGAAGCAGTGGATGCATTTGAATATTTATCAAAGACAGAAGGAATTATCCCGGCGGTGGAAAGCGCCCATGCGGTTGCCTATGCAAAGAAACTTGCACCGACACTTGGAAAAGACAAGATCATCGTGGTAAATATTTCGGGACGTGGAGATAAAGATGTGGCAGCGATTGCAAGATACAGAGGAGTTGAGATTTATGAATAAGATAAAAGACGCATTTAATAATAAGAAAGCATTTATTCCGTTTATCACAGGAGGAGATCCTTCGGTTGAGATTACAAAAGAGTTAATCCTGGCAATGCAGGAGGCAGGCGCAGATCTGATCGAGATCGGAATTCCATTTTCAGATCCGATCGCAGAAGGGCCGGTCATTCAGGAAGCAGATGAAAGAGCGCTGGCGGCAGGTTGTACAACCGATAAATTAATGGACATGGTTGAAAGTATCAAAGATCAGCTTAAAATCCCGGTGGTTTCATGACATATATAAATCCAATCTTCGTCTATGGCACGGAGCGGTTCATGAAGCGTGCCGCAGAGTGTGGTATCTGTGGTGTGATCGTACCGGATGTCCCATATGAAGAAAAAGGAAGATCTGGCGGGGGCATGTTAAAAAGTATGATGTAGAGCTGGTATCGCTGATCGCACCGACTTCGCATGAGAGAATCCAGATGATTGCAAAAGAAGCAGAAGGCTTCCTGTACTGTGTATCATCTCTTGGAGTTACAGGGGTGCGCAAAGAAATTACAACGAACATCGGGGAAATGATTGACAAAGTAAGAGAAGTTACAGACATTCCTTGTGCAGTTGGATTCGGAATCTCCACACCGGAGCAGGCAAAAGAGATGGCGGCATTTTCGGATGGTGCAATTGTAGGATCGGCGATTGTAAGGATTGTAGCAGAGCATGGAACGGACTGTGTGCCATATGTAAAAGAGTATGTGAAGAAGATGAAAGCGGCTGTGGCGGAAGCGTAAAAGACAGAGATAAAGCAATAAAATAATTTTAAAAGCCTGTAATGAAGGACGGTGTGTAAAAGCCGGACAGACAGGTATGCTGGAAGTAAAAGGAAAAAGCAAGAAAAAATTGAAAAAAAGGAAAAACCTCTTGACAATAACATATGTATATGATAATCTACCAAAGGACTGCCGAAGACAGTAGGTGCTTGAAAGAGCGTAAGAACACATTTTATGCGGACGCCTACCGAGGAAAGATCGATACTAAAGTATGACTTATCAACCTCTATGTCTTTGGATATAGAGGATTTTTTTTACATTTATATCTATCGGCGGTGTAAACTTACAAATCTACAAGGAGGTGCACCATTCGTGGCAAAAGTTGAATTAAAACAACCAGTTGTACAGGCTATTGCAGAGGACGTGAAAGACGCAACAAGCGTTGTCCTTGTTGACTACCGTGGACTGACTGTTGCAGAAGATACAGAGATGCGTAAACAGTTAAGAGAAGCAGGCGTTGTCTACAAAGTTTGTAAGAACACAATGATGAAGAGAGCTTTTGAAGGAACTGATTTCGCAGCATTAGATGAGCACTTAGAAGGACCAAGCGCTATCGCTATTTCTAAAGATGATGCAACAGCTCCAGCAAGAATCCTTTGCAAATTCGCAAAGAATGCAAAAGCCCTTGAATTAAAAGCAGGTGTGGTTGAAGGAACGTTATATGATGCAGACGCATTAAATGAACTTGCTAAAATTCCTTCAAGAGACGAGCTCATTTCCAAATTACTTGGAAGCTTACAGTCACCTATCACAAACCTGGCTCGCGTTCTCAATCAGATCGCAGAAAAAGGTGGAGCAGATGCTTGTGAAGCAGCTCCAGCAGCAGAGGAAGCTGCAGAGGCACCAGCAGCTGAATAAGCTGATGGCAGCATAATAATTTTATTTCAAAAAGAAAATAAGAAAAATGGAGGAAAATAAAATGGCAAAGTTAACAACAGAAGAATTTATTGAAGCTATCAAAGAGTTATCTGTATTAGAGTTAAATGATCTTGTAAAAGCTTGTGAAGAAGAATTTGGTGTATCCGCAGCAGCAGGTGTTGTAGTAGCAGCAGCTGGAGCAGAAGGTGGAGCAGCAGCAGAAGAGAAAGACGAGTTCGACGTAGAATTAGTATCTGCAGGAGCAGCTAAGGTTAAAGTTATCAAAGTTGTTCGTGAAGTAACAGGACTTGGACTGAAAGAAGCTAAAGCATTAGTTGACGAAGCTCCAAAGGTAATCAAAGAAGGCGCTTCTAAAGCTGAGGCTGAGGAAATCAAGACTAAACTTGAAGCAGAAGGTGCTGAAGTTAACCTTAAATAATTCAAGTTTGATTGAATTATCAGGGCATTCCGGTGACGGGGTGCCCTTTCGTATTATTTGGATGCTGGATGTAAGAAAGAGTTTTTGGACGCAGAGCTGCACAAAGGGCAGCTGGCAGTGCGGGCTGTGAAAAACACGAATGAAAAGCTTTTTCTTATGTCCAGCAATATTTTGGAAAAATAGTGGAAAATATTTATATATAAGCTTGACATACTTGACAAGCTTATGGTATAGTTAAAAATGCGCTATTGTGGAAAGTTATGCCATGATTTCGCAGAAAAACAACGAAATAGAGTTGTTTTTCGGAGACTCTGCAAGTTATATGGGTAATAAAACCCAGCCATAAAAATAAATGAGGAGTGAAACGTCAATATGGAGAAAAACAGAATTCGTCCTATTAAAAGTGGAAAAAGTTCACGAATGAGTTATGCCCGACAGAAAGAAGTCGTTCAGATGCCTAACTTGATCGAAGTTCAGACAGATTCTTACAAGTGGTTTCTGGATGAAGGGTTAAATGAAGTGTTCGATGACATTTCCCCAATTACAGATTACAGTGGAAAATTAAGCTTGGATTTCGTGGATTTTACTTTGTGTGAGAATGAAGTGAAATACACGATTGATGAGTGTAAAGAACGTGATGCAACATATGCTGCACCTCTGAAAGTCAAAGTAAGACTTCACAATAAAGAGACAGATGAGATCAATGAGCATGAGATCTTTATGGGAGATCTTCCACTGATGACAAGAACAGGTACCTTTGTGATCAATGGTGCGGAACGTGTAATTGTCAGCCAGTTAGTTCGTTCTCCTGGTATCTATTATGCCATTGCACATGACAAATTAGGTAAAAAACTGTATTCAGCTACCGTAATCCCGAACCGTGGTGCATGGCTGGAGTATGAGACGGATTCTAATGACGTTTTCTATGTACGTGTAGATAGAACAAGAAAGGTACCGATCACTGTGTTGATTCGTGCATTGGGAATCGGTACAAATCCAGAGATCATCGAACTCTTTGGAGAAGAGCCGAAGATCCTGGCAAGTTTTGAGAAAGATGCTGCAACGAATTATCAGGAAGGACTTCTGGAATTATATAAGAAGATCCGTCCGGGTGAACCTCTGGCAGTAGACAGTGCTGAAAGTCTGATCACAAGTATGTTCTTTGATCCGAGACGTTATGATCTTGCAAAAGTAGGACGTTACAAGTTCAATAAGAAGCTTGCGTTAAAGAACCGTATCAGTGGTCAGGTGCTGGCAGAAGATGTTGCAAGCCCAATGACAGGGGAAGTTCTGGCAGAAGCAGGAACCAAGATCACAAGAGAACTGGCTTCCGCAATCCAGAACAATGCAGTTCCATATGTATGGATCAGCGTAGAAGAGACAGAACGACCGATCAAGGTACTTTCAAATATGATGGTTGACCTTGATGCTGTTGTTGATGTGGATCCGGAAGAAGTAGGGGTTACAGAGCAGGTATATTATCCTGTGCTTGCTGGAATTCTGGAAGAGACAGCCGGAGACATTGATGAATTAAAGGATGCAATCAAGAGAGATATTCACGATCTGATTCCAAAGCATATCACAAAAGAAGATATCTTAGCTTCTATTAACTATAATATGCATCTGGAATATGGCATCGGAACAGATGATGATATCGACCACCTGGGTAACAGACGTATCCGTTCTGTAGGAGAACTGCTTCAGAATCAGTACAGAATCGGTCTTTCTCGTCTGGAAAGAGTGGTTCGTGAAAGAATGACAACACAGGATATGGAGGGCATTTCTCCACAATCCCTGATCAATATCAAACCTGTAACAGCAGCAGTGAAAGAATTCTTCGGATCTTCCCAGCTGTCACAGTTCATGGATCAGAACAATCCGCTTGGTGAGCTGACTCATAAGAGACGTCTTTCAGCGTTAGGACCTGGTGGTCTGTCAAGAGACCGTGCAGGATTCGAGGTACGAGATGTACACTATTCTCACTACGGAAGAATGTGTCCGGTAGAGACACCTGAAGGACCTAACATCGGTCTGATCAACTCTCTTGCAAGTTATGCAAGAATTAATGAGTATGGATTTATCGAGGCTCCATACCGTAAGATCAACCATGATGATCCGACTAACCCGGTAGTTACAGATGAAGTTGTATACATGACAGCGGATGAAGAAGATAATTATCATGTAGCACAGGCGAACGAGCAGTTAGATGAAGAAGGACATTTTGTACGTAAAAATGTATCTGGTCGTTACCGTGAAGAGACGCAGGAATATGAAAGAAGAATGTTCGATTATATGGACGTATCTCCTAAGATGGTATTCTCTGTGGCTACAGCTTTAATCCCATTCCTTCAGAATGATGATGCGAACCGTGCCCTGATGGGATCAAACATGCAGCGTCAGGCAGTACCGCTCCTGTTTACCGAGGCTCCGGCAGTAGGAACAGGTATGGAAGAAAAAGCTGCCGTTGACTCTGGTGTATGTGTGGTCGCTGAAGAAGGCGGTACAGTAGAACGTTCTACTTCTACAGAGATTACAGTTCGTCAGGATGACGGAAAACTGAAAAAATATAAATTAACAAAATTCCAGAGAAGTAACCAGAGCAACTGTTATAACCAGAGACCAATCGTCTTCAAAGGAGACAGAGTCGAAAAAGGCGAGGTTATTGCAGATGGACCATCTACATCTAATGGTGAACTTGGACTTGGAAAGAACCCGCTGATCGGTTTCATGACATGGGAAGGTTACAACTACGAGGATGCTGTTCTGCTCAGTGAAAGACTGGTGCAGGATGATGTATATACTTCTATTCATATTGAAGAATATGAAGCAGAAGCACGTGATACAAAGCTTGGACCAGAAGAGATCACACGCGACATTCCAGGTGTTGGTGATGATGCACTGAAGAATCTGGATGAAAGAGGAATCATCCGTGTCGGAGCAGAAGTCCGTGCCGGAGATATCCTGGTAGGTAAGGTTACTCCTAAGGGAGAGACAGAGCTTACAGCTGAAGAAAGACTGCTTCGTGCGATCTTCGGTGAGAAAGCCCGTGAAGTAAGAGATACTTCTCTTAAAGTACCTCACGGAGAATATGGTATTGTAGTGGATGCAAAGGTATTTACAAGAGAGAATGGTGATGAGATGTCACCTGGAGTAAACCAGTCAGTCCGTATCTATATTGCACAGAAGAGAAAAATCTCTGTCGGTGACAAGATGGCCGGACGTCATGGTAACAAGGGTGTTGTTTCCCGTGTACTTCCGGTTGAAGACATGCCATTCCTGCCGAATGGACGTCCACTGGATATCGTGTTGAATCCACTGGGTGTACCATCACGTATGAACATCGGTCAGGTCCTGGAGATTCACCTGTCCCTGGCTGCAAAAGCACTTGGATTCAACATCGCAACTCCTGTATTTGACGGAGCGAACGAGATTGATATTATGGATACTCTTGATCTGGCAAATGATTATGTCAACTTAAGCTGGGAAGAGTTTGAAGCAAAACATAAAGAAGAACTTCTTCCGGAAGTACTGCAGTATCTGTCAGACAACAGAGAACACAGAAAACTCTGGAAAGGTGTTCCGCTTTCAAGAGATGGTAAGGTCCGCCTGCGTGACGGACGTACGGGTGAGTACTTCGACAGCCCGGTAACCATCGGACACATGCATTACCTGAAACTGCACCACCTGGTAGACGACAAGATCCATGCACGTTCTACAGGTCCTTACTCACTGGTTACACAGCAGCCATTAGGAGGAAAGGCTCAGTTCGGTGGACAGCGTTTCGGAGAAATGGAGGTATGGGCACTGGAGGCTTATGGTGCATCATACACACTGCAGGAAATCCTGACTGTGAAGTCAGATGATGTCATCGGACGTGTGAAGACTTACGAAGCAATCATCAAGGGTGAGAATATTCCTGAACCGGGAATTCCGGAATCCTTCAAGGTATTGCTCAAAGAGTTACAGTCACTCGGACTGGACGTACGTGTCTTACGTGATGACAATACAGAAGTGGAGATTATGGAGACTTCCGATATGGGAGAGACAGATTTCCGTTCTCTGATCGAGGGAGACAGAAGATATCGTAATGATGATGACGAAGACTTTGGTAAACACGGATACAGCAAACAGGAATTCCAGGGTGAAGAGCTGGTTGATGTAGAAGAAGAACCAGAATCAGACGATGATTTCGATATGAATTTTGAAGAAAATGATGACTATGATTTCGGCGATTCATCTGATGATGAATAGGAAGGGGTCCAAAGTATGCCAGAAAATAATAAGGAACAAACTTATCAGCCAATGACTTTTGATGCGATCAAGATCGGTTTGGCATCACCTGAAAAGATTCTGGAATGGTCAAAGGAGAAGTTACCAAACCAGAGACCATCAACTATAGAACTTTAAAACCGGAAAAAGACGGACTGTTCTGCGAAAAGATTTTCGGACCAAGCAAGGACTGGGAATGCCATTGTGGAAAGTACAAAAAGATCCGCTATAAAGGTGTGGTCTGCGACCGTTGTGGTGTTGAAGTAACAAAAGCAAGTGTACGTCGTGAGCGCATGGGCCATATTGCCCTTGCTGCTCCGGTATCGCACATCTGGTACTTCAAGGGAATTCCAAGCCGTATGGGACTGATTCTTGATCTGTCCCCGAGAACATTGGAAAAAGTACTGTATTTCGCTTCTTATATCGTACTGGATAAAGGTGAGTCAGATCTGATGTATAAACAGGTATTATCAGAGGCTGAATATCAGGAAGCAAGAGAAAAATGGGGAAGCACATTCCGTGTAGGAATGGGTGCAGAATCCATCAAAGAACTTCTTGAGAACATTGATCTTGAGAAAGAATATACAGAATTGACAGAAGGCTTGAAAGGTGCAACCGGACAGAAACGAGCAAGAATCGTAAAACGTCTGGAAGTAGTAGAAGCTTTCCGTGAGTCTGGAAACAAGCCAGAATGGATGATCATGACAAATATCCCGGTTATCCCACCGGATCTTCGTCCAATGGTACAGCTGGATGGTGGACGTTTTGCGACATCTGACCTGAATGATCTGTACAGAAGAATCATCAACAGAAATAACCGTCTGAGACGTCTTCTTGAATTAGGCGCACCGGACATTATTGTTAGAAATGAAAAGAGAATGCTTCAGGAAGCTGTAGATGCCCTGATTGACAATGGCCGCCGTGGACGTCCGGTAACAGGACCTGGTAACCGTGCACTGAAATCTCTTTCCGATATGCTGAAAGGTAAGTCCGGACGTTTCCGTCAGAACTTGCTTGGTAAGCGTGTTGACTATTCCGGACGTTCCGTTATCGTTGTAGGACCGGAACTTAAGATCTACCAGTGTGGTCTACCGAAAGAAATGGCAATCGAGCTGTTCAAACCATTTGTTATGAAAGAACTGGTTCAGAACGGAACAGCACACAATATTAAAAATGCTAAGAAGATGGTAGAAAGACTTCAGCCGGAAGTATGGGATGTTCTGGAAGAAGTAATCAAAGAGCATCCGGTTATGCTGAACCGTGCCCCTACACTGCACAGACTTGGTATTCAGGCATTTGAACCGATTCTTGTAGAAGGTAAGGCTATCAAGCTTCATCCACTGGTTTGTACAGCGTTCAACGCCGATTTCGACGGAGACCAGATGGCTGTCCATCTTCCACTTTCCGTAGAAGCACAGGCAGAGTGCCGTTTCTTACTTCTGTCACCGAACAACTTACTGAAGCCGTCTGATGGTGGTCCGGTAGCCGTTCCTTCACAGGATATGGTACTTGGTATCTATTATCTGACTCAGGAGCGTCCCGGTGCCAAGGGAGAAGGCATGATCTTCAAGAGCTTCAACGAAGCACTTCTTGCTTATGAAAATGCTGCCGTAACACTTCATTCACGTGTAAAAGTACGTGTATCCAAGAAGATGGCAGATGGAACAGTGAAGACAGGAACGGTAGAATCTACAGTAGGACGTTTCATGTTTAATGAGATCATTCCACAGGATCTGGGATTTGTAGACCGTGACGTAGAAGGAAATGAATTGCTTTTGGAAGTTGATTTCCATGTAGGAAAGAAACAGCTGAAACAGATTCTTGAAAAAGTTATCAATACACATGGAGCTACTGCGACAGCAGAAGTACTCGACCATGTAAAGGCTATGGGTTACAAGCTTTCAACAAGAGCTGCCATGACCGTATCCATTTCTGACATGACGGTACCTCCGCAGAAACCGGAGATGATCAAAAATGCACAGGATACTGTAGATAAGATTACAAAGAACTTCAAACGTGGTCTCATTACAGAAGAAGAAAGATATAAAGAAGTTGTAGAGACATGGAAAGCAACTGACGATGCCCTTACAAAGGCGCTGCTTGACGGTCTTGATAAATATAACAACATTTTCATGATGGCAGATTCCGGAGCCCGTGGATCTGACAAACAGATCAAACAGCTTGCAGGTATGCGTGGTCTGATGGCCGATACAACAGGTCATACGATCGAGCTGCCAATTAAATCAAACTTCCGTGAAGGTCTTGATGTACTGGAATACTTCATGTCTGCACATGGAGCTCGAAAAGGTATGTCCGATACAGCTCTTCGTACAGCCGATTCAGGATATCTGACAAGACGTCTGGTAGACGTATCACAGGAACTGATCATTCACGAAGTAGACTGTGCAAAACCGGGAGCACCGATTCCTGGAATGTATGTAAAAGCATTCATGGATGGAAACGAAGTGATCGAAAGTCTTCAGGATCGTATCACAGGACGTTATATCTGTGAGAACATCGTAGATAAAGATGGTAACATCCTTGTAAAGGCAAATCACATGGTAACACCGAAACGTGCAGAGCTGATCTGTAAAAAGGGTGTTGACGAGAAGGGCGAGCCGCTGACACAGATTAAGATCCGTACAATCCTTACATGCCGTTCACATAGTGGCGTATGTGCAAAATGTTACGGATCCAACATGGCAACAGGTGAGCCGGTACAGGTTGGAGAAGCTGTCGGAATCATCGCCGCACAGTCAATTGGAGAACCTGGTACACAGCTTACTATGAGAACATTCCATAGTGGTGGTGTAGCCGGTGGAGATATCACACAGGGTCTTCCTCGTGTCGAGGAGCTTTTCGAGGCAAGAAAGCCTAAGGGACTTGCAATTATCACAGAAATCGCAGGAACTGCTAACTTAAATGACACGAAGAAGAAACGTGAGATCATTGTGACAAATAAAGAAACAGGTGAATCCAAAGCATATCTGATCCCTTATGGATCACGTATCAAGGTGGCTGACGGCGCAGAACTGGAAGCCGGTGATGAACTGACAGAAGGTAGTGTAAATCCACACGATATTCTGAGAATCAAAGGACTTCGTGCTGTACAGGATTACATGATCCAGGAAGTTCAGAGAGTATATCGTCTGCAGGGTGTAGAAATCAACGATAAGCATATCGAGGTTATCGTTCGTCAGATGCTGAAGAAGATACGTATCGAAGAGTCCGGAGACACAGAATTCCTCCCGGGAACAAATGTTGACAGACTTGAGTTTGAGGATGTAAATGAAGCTTTGGAAGCAGAAGGTAAAGAACCTGCAACAGGTGAGCAGATCATCATGGGTATTACAAAAGCTTCCCTTGCTACGAATTCATTCCTGTCTGCCGCTTCCTTCCAGGAGACAACAAAAGTCCTGACCGAAGCTGCTATTAAGGGTAAGGTTGATCCGCTGGTAGGTCTGAAAGAGAATGTTATCATTGGTAAACATATTCCTGCCGGAACAGGTATGAGAAAGTATCGTGACATCAAGTTGAACACAGAGATGGAAATGGAAGACGAACTGGATTTTGAGGACGATTTTGATTTTGAATTCAAAGATGCAGATGAGATGAATCAGGAGATTACTCTTGATGAAGGAACAGAAGATGCAGTAGAAGATATTGCAGAAGAAACAGTTGCTGTATCTGAAGATGAAGAATAAAATATAAGTCAAATAAAAAAGAAAGTGATTCACACTGAAAAGTGTGGACATTTTCTTTTTTAGTGAAAAATAAGATGATATCGCTAATGTTTACTGTTATTTGTATATATAAATTGACTTTTATATTCAAAAAGTTTATAATAATTGTCAGTGAGAATCGGCGAAAATAGTAACAGATTCTGTCAACATTTTAAGAAAGGTTGGGGTTCTATTATGGATCAAGGTAAACTTACAAGAATATTAAAAATCAATGGAGGAGCATGAGGTTCCGCAGATGATCGTTTCTGACCCGGTTGCGATCTTCTATCTGACAGGCAAGTGGATTTTTTCCGGGAGAAAGACTTCTGGCATTGTATCTGAATGTGAACGGAAATCATAAAATGGTAATCAACAAATTATTTCCACAGGAATCAGATCTTGGCGTAGATATTATCTATTATGATGACATTGAAGACGGAGTAGAGATCTTAAGCAAGTATGTAGATAAAGATAAGACAATGGGAATTGATAAAACATGGCCGTCAAAATTCCTTATTCGTCTGCAGGAGTTAGGCGGAGGAAGTAAATTTGTAAATGGATCTCCGATCATCGATTATATCCGTATGGTAAAAGATGAGAAAGAAAAAGATCTTATGAGAAAATCTTCTAAGTTAAATGATATTGCTATGGAAAAGATCATTCCATGGGTAGCAAAAGGATTAACTGAGAAAGAATTAAATGCAAAAATGCGTGAAATTTACAAAGAAATCGGATGTGAAGATGTATCGTTCGATCCAATTACAGCATACGGACATGGCGCTGCAGATCCACATCATGTAACAGATGATTCCAAAGGAAAACGCGGAGATTGTGTAATTCTTGATATCGGTGGATTTAAAGATAACTATGCATCGGATATGACAAGAACTGTATTTATCGGTGAAGTATCTGACCGTGCAAAAGAAATTTATGATATCGTAGTTGAAGCAAACAGAAGAGGTATCGAAGCTGCCAAACCGGGAAATAGAATGTGCGACGTTGACCTTGCTGCAAGAAATTACATCGAGGAAAAAGGATTTGGCGAGTATTTCACACACAGAACAGGACATTCTATCGGACTGGAAGATCACGAATTTGGTGATGTATCATCTGTTAATACTGACATCATCAAGGTTGGACAGTGCTTCTCAGTAGAGCCGGGAATCTATCTCCCGGATGAGAACATCGGTGTTCGTATCGAAGACCTTGTAATCATCACAGAAGATGGATGTGAAGTTCTGAATGACTTTACAAAAGACCTGATCGTTGTACCGGAAGAGTAAAATATCAGAATACATATTTCGCACAGAAATGGAGAAAATGCAGATGACAAGAGATCAGGCGTATGAAATCTTAACAAAATACATGAAAGGTGAGAATTATATTACACATTCTCTGGCAGTTGAGGCTATTATGAAGGGATTGGCCAAACGTCTTGCGCCGGACGAGGTGGAATATTGGGGAATTGCAGGATTGCTGCATGATCTGGATGAAGAGCAATGTGACTGGGAGCATGACTTAAGTGTACACGGACCGACATCGGTAGAAATCTTAAAAAAGAAAGGAATTGATGATCCTGTATTATTTGGAGCGATCTGTGCACATAATCCGAAAAGTGGCGTGAAAGCGAAAACAAAAATCCAATATGCACTTCTGGCGGCAGATCCAATGAGTGGTTTCTTAAAAGCGGTTGCGCAGATTTACCCGGATAAAAAGATTGCAAGTGTAAAAAGAAAGTCTGTTATAAAACGTTTTAATGAAGCACGATTTGCGAAAGGTGCCAATCGTGATTACATGGAAAGTATTGAATTTACAGGGCTGATGTTGGAGGACCTGATTGATATCGGATTGGAAGAAATGTGTGCGATCTCTGATGAATTAGGATTATAATAAAGTATAAAAATGGTGTTGTAAGAAATATAGATCTTACAACACCATTTTTAATATATCATTAATTATTCATAACGCTCATCGATGACACGTTTTGTCTTCTTTTCGCTTCGAGGTAATAATCCGATTTCAACAACTTTAACTAACGGTGTAAAGCCTATGCGGCTTTTGACGGTAGCTGCGATTCGTTTGGCAAGATCAAGGAAGTCAACCGTTCCATTTGTTTCAACATAGATTCGCATGGTGTCTTTTCCGTCAAGATGAGAAATGCGGATCTGATATTCACTGGATACTTCAGAAAATCCTTTAAGATTTCTTCAATCTGAGCTGGGAACACATTTACACCCTTGATCTTCATCATATCATCGGTACGTCCCATAATAGTATCGAGCCGTGGGAATCTGCTTCCGCAAGGACATTCTCCCGGAATGATGCGGGAAAGATCATGTGTGCGGTAGCGGATAAGAGGTGCTCCTTCTTTGACCAGGGTGGTAATGACGATTTCTCCGAGCTCTCCGTCCGGAAGTACTTCACCGGTTACAGGGTCGATGATCTCAATGTAAATATAATCATCCCAGTAGTGCATACCACAGTCATGGGAACAGCTGATTCCGATTCCCGGTCCATAGATTTCCGTCAGACCATAGATGTCATAGAGTTCAATTCCAAGTTCTTCCGTGATGCGCCGGCGCATTTTTTCACCCCAGCGTTCAGAACCAATGATTCCTTTCTTCAGATGGATCTTGTCTTTGATTCCTCTTTTTTGGATTTCTTCTGCAAGAAGCAGGGCGTAAGAGGAAGTAGAACCGAGAACGGTTGTCTTCATATCCATCATCATCTGAAGCTGTTTGTCGGTGTTTCCGGGTCCCATAGGAATAACCATGCTTCCTAATCTTTCGGCACCTGCCTGAAATCCGATTCCGGCAGTCCAGAGTCCGTATCCGGGTGTGATCTGAATACGGTCCAGATTTGTAAGACCGGCCAATTCATAGCAGCGTTGAAACATGATTGCCCAGTCGTCTACATCTTTCTGAGTATATGGAATGATGACCGGCAGTCCGGTGGTACCGGAAGAAGAGTGGATTCGGACAATCTTTTCTTCCGGTGCGGTCATCAGACCAAGAGGATAAGCATTTCTTAAATCATTTTCTCAGTAAACGAAGCTTTGAAAATCTTCCGCTGACTGTATACTGGTAACACCGGCTTCTTCTAACTTCTTTCCATAGAAACTTTCCGCTTTCAGGAGCGCCTGTATCTGATTATTTACCTGTGCGATTTGTGTCTCTGTAATCTGCATATGTCGTGTTCCTGCCTTTCTTTGTTATATGTTATAGTTTAATGCCCGGAGATTCATTTCATGGAATTTCTCGGGAAGTGTATGTTTCATAATGTCTTCAATTTCAGAGATTGTAAAGTCCAGTACTCCGGTCCGTATGGCTGCGCCAAGAAGCACCATGTTCAGTACCTTGGAAGAACCAATGTCTGCACATGCCTGATCTGCATTTACAAGAGTCAGATTAGGAACAGCCGCTTTTAGATATTCAAGCATCTGAGGTGCATCATAATCTGATCCGCTTAAGGTAGCAGTAACTGGTTTTACAGCTCGGGTGCTGACAACAATATGTCCGTGGTCTTTGAGATAGGGAAGCATACGGACTGTCTCACCTGGTTCGAAGCCGATGATCAGGTCGGCAGTTCCTGTTTCGATCATTGGCGAATAGAGATTATCACCCATACGAAGATGACTGAATACACTACCACCACGCTGAGCCATACCGATGGTCTCGGCACTCATGACAGGAATATCTTTACTCATAGCTGCTGCGGCAAGAAGTTTGGAAGCGAGGACGGTTCCCTGACCGCCGACGCCGCACAGGACAATGATTTTTTTGATTATTCATGTTTTTTACCTCCTATAATAGCAGCTGTAGGGCATACCTGACTGCATAATCCGCAGCCGGTACACATCGTATCATCAATGCAGACATTACCGTTGTCAAGTACAATGGCAGGGCATCCAAGTTCACGGATACAGTTTTTTACATTCGATACATTTTTCGGCATCTATATGAAGAGAAAACTCCGGCTTGGTGATGGCTATACATGGTGATTTGAATATAATAGCTTTTACACCTGTCTTATCAGCCATTTCCCGGACGCATGCTACAGATGAGTTCAAATCCAGCGGATTTACAGTCTTAACATCTGTAACGCCGATTCCGCGGAGGACTTGTTCGATATTAATCTTTTGCACGATCTCCCCCATCACTGTGCGGCCGGTTCCAGGGTGTGGCTGATGTCCGGTCATGGCTGTGGTAGAGTTGTCCAGAACGATCAGTATCATATTCGCCTGATTGTACACGGCATTGACAACACCTGTGATCGCAGAGGCGAAGAAGGTCGAGTCTCCGACAAACGCAAAGCATGTGGTGTCAGGTTCCACTTTTTCGATACCTTGTGCAATATTCAATCCGGCACCCATACACAGACAGGTATCAACCATATCGAGAGGAAGGGCATTTCCGAGCGTATAACATCCGATATCTCCGCAGAAAACGGTTTTCTTTCCTTTCATAGCGTTTTTTTACGGCGTAGAAAGAAGCTCTGTGAGGACATCCGGCGCAAAGTACCGGCGGGCGGACCGGCAGTGCCGGCGGTTCCGGAAAATCAGTGGTGACAGGGGAGGTAAGACCAAGAAATGTGTTAATATAGGTAGTTATAGTGTCACGGGTGTTTTCTCCGGCACAGGCAGTATGACCACTGAGTTTTCCGTTAATTCTGGTTGGAAGATGATATTTTCCGCATATATAGATCAGCTCACGTTCGATAACCGGATCAAGTTCTTCCAGGCAGAGAACTTCATCAAGTCCAGAAAGGAAATCTACTGCTAATTTTTCCGGAAATGGATGAGGCGTGGCAATTTTTAAAGTCTTTACCATACCGGTCCTTTTTTAATGTTTCCATCGTGTAGGTATAGCTGATCCCTCCGGTGGCGATTCCATTTTTTTGAATCCTTGAAAGCATCGCAAGATGGATGAATCGTATTTTTCTCATAAGAAGAAAAGATATCGGATAATTCCTGGTTACGTGCTTCGAATTTTTTTGTGATTCATGAAAGATAATCTAGGAAAGATAACCCAGCGTTTGGAATCTTTGATAAAACCTTCCGGCTGGTGGTGGGTATATTCTGTCTCATCTTTTACCATGATAGACGCGTAGCCATGACAGACACGTGTGGTTGGACGTAAGAATACCGGAGTACCGTATTTTTCTGAATATTCAAAAGCTTCCTGGATCATCTCATAAGCTTCCTGTGCCGAAGATGGGTCAAAGCAAGGCAGCTTGGAAAATCTGGAAAAATGTCTGGTATCCTGCTCTGTCTGAGAAGAAATCGGACCCGGATCATCTGCTACGAGAATGACCATTCCGCCTTTGATTCCGACGTACTCGAGACTCATCAGCGGATCGGAAGCAACATTTAATCCGACCTGCTTCATGGTTACCATGGATCTTGCACCGGCATAAGAAGCTCCGGCAGCCAGTTCCATGGCCGCTTTTTCGTTCACGGACCATTCCACATACACATCATCCGGCCGGTGTTTTGCTATAGTTTCCAGAACTTCCGTAGAAGGGGTTCCGGGATAACCGGCTACGACATTAACTCCGGCAGCAACTGCACCGAGGGCAATTGCTGCATTTCCCATTAAAAATTCTTATGCATAATCATATCACCTCTAATTGTACGAATTCGTTATTTAAATAGTATAATATGTCTGATAAAGAAATGCAATCTTTTGGTAACGTGATAAAGTGGAATAAAGCAAGGGAAACGAAGAATGTCTTTTCGGGAATACAAGGATATGATAGAATAACACTACCAGATAGATTGTGACAGGTATCAGAAAATAAAAGAGGTATACAATGATGAAGAAATATGATTATTTAGTAGTCGGGTCAGGATTATACGGGGCAGTGTTTGCCCGTGAAGCGAAAAAAGCGGGAAAATCAGTGCTAGTAATCGATAAACGTCCGAATATTGCGGGAAATGTATATACAGAGGATGTAGAAAAAATTCATGTACATAAGTATGGTGCACATATTTTTCATACAAATAATAAGAAAGTATGGAATTATATCACGCAGTTTGCGGAGTTTAACAGATTTACGAATTCACCGGTAGCGAATTATAAGGGTGAGTTATATTCACTTCCTTTTAATATGTATACATTTAACAAGATGTGGGGAGTGGTGACACCGGAAGAAGCAGAGGCGAAGATAGAAGAGCAGAGAAAGGAAATTACGGGAGAGCCAAAGAATCTGGAAGAACAGGCAGTTTCACTGGTTGGAAGAGATATCTATGAGAAATTGATCAAGGGTTATACAGAGAAGCAGTGGGGACGTGACTGCACAGAACTTCCGGCATTTATTATCAAGAGACTTCCGGTGCGTCTGACATTCGACAATAATTATTTCAATGCAATGTATCAGGGAATTCCTGTGGGAGGGTACACGAAGATGGTAGAGAATCTTCTGGATGGCATAGAGATCCGTCTGAACACAGAATATCTGGAGCATAAAGAGGAATTAGATGCGCTGGCAGAAAAAGTAGTTTATACAGGACCGATCGATGCTTATTTTGAATATAAACTCGGAACGTTGGAGTACCGTTCTGTAAGATTTGAGACGGAACTTTTAGACAAGCCGAATTTCCAGGGGAATGCAGCTGTAAACTATACAGACAGAGAGACCCCTTGGACACGTATCATCGAGCATAAGTGGTTTGAATTTGGAAAGGATTCAGAAGGAAATGATATTCCAAAGACTGTGATCAGCCGAGAATACAGCTCTGAATGGAAATTGGGTGACGAACCATATTATCCGGTCAATGATGAAAAAAATGGAGCATTGTACGCAGAATAAACAAAAAATTAAGCGGAAAAAGAAGAGAACGTGATCTTCGGAGGCCGTCTAGGGGAATATAAATATTATGATATGGATGCTGTCATAGCATCAGCGTTAGAACTCTGTGAAAAGGAACTCGGAATTATAACCGGGTAATAATGAAAAAAGTATGCATAGAAGCAATTGTCTTTGCACATATGCATACTTTTTTGCCATTTTTGCTTGAACTTGAGTCTAATACCAACTATAATGGGGGCAGTTGCTTTGTGAAAGATAGACGATATATTATTTTAGGAGAATAGATATGGGAAGATATTTCGGAACAGATGGTTTCCGTGGCGAAGCCAATAATAACTTAACAGCAGATCATGCGTACAAGATCGGAAGATTTCTCGGATGGTACTATGGAGAAATAAAACGTCAGAATGGTGATGATACACCGGCACGTATTGTAATTGGAAAGGATACGAGACGTTCCAGCTACATGTTCGAATATACATTGGTAGGTGGACTTGTTGCATCGGGAGCAGATGCTTACCTGCTTCATGTTACAACAACACCATCTGTTGCTTATGTGGCAAGAACGGATGAATTTGATTGCGGGATCATGATCTCTGCAAGTCATAATCCGTATTATGACAACGGAATCAAACTGATCAACGGTAATGGCGAGAAGATGGATGAGGGAACGATCGCACTGGTAGAAGACTATCTGGATGGCAAACTGGAAGTATTTGGGGAAAAGTATGAGGAGATTCCATTTGCACATACATCTAAGATCGGACGTACGGTAGACTATGTATCAGGAAGAAATCGTTACATCGGATATCTGATTTCACTTGGACTTTATTCTTTCAAGGGTGTGAAAGTCGGACTGGATTGTGCGAACGGAAGTTCATGGAATCTGGCAAAGTCTGTATTTGATGCACTTGGAGCCAAGACATATGTGATCAATGCAGAGCCGGACGGAACGAATATCAATAACAATGCAGGATCTACGCACATCGGCGGCCTGCAGAAATTTGTTGCCGAGAATGGTCTGGATGTTGGATTTGCATATGACGGAGATGCTGACAGATGTCTCTGTGTAGATGAAAAAGGGAATCTGATAGATGGAGATGCGATTCTTTATATTTATGGAAAATATATGAAAGAACGTGGCAAACTGGAAAACAATACGGTTGTTACAACAGTTATGTCTAATTTTGGATTATACAAAGCATTCGATGAGGCAGGGATTGATTATGCAAAGACTGCAGTCGGAGACAAATATGTATACGAATATATGACAAACAATGGGTGCATTCTCGGAGGGGAACAGTCCGGTCATATTATTTTCTCAAAATATGCTTCCACAGGAGACGGTATCCTTACCAGTCTTAAGATGATGGAAGTTATGATGGCAAGAAAGAAGAAAATGAGTGAACTCATGGAAGGGCTTCATATTTATCCACAGGTTCTGGAGAATGTACGTGTGACAGATAAGAAAGCAGCGCAGGACGATGCGGATGTACAGAGCGCGGTACGGGCAGTAACAGAAGCCCTTGGAGATACCGGACGCATCCTCGTGCGTGAATCCGGAACAGAACCACTTCTCAGAGTTATGGTAGAAGCAGAGACAGAAGAGATCTGTGAAAAAATATGTAGATCAGGTTGTAGATGTAGTTAAGAAAAAAAGGATATGTGATCGGCTAAAGCAGCGGACCTGAGGCAGAGATAAGATACATAAATACCAGAAATGGAATAGATTATATTAAGAATAATACAGGGAGAAAAATCGAATTATGTGTGGAATTGTAGGATTTACAGGTGAACACCAGGCAGCACCGATCCTGTTGGATGGTTTGTCAAAACTGGAATATCGTGGTTACGACTCGGCAGGAATTGCTGTACGTGACGGCAGTGCAGATGCAGAGATCATTAAGGCAAAAGGCAGACTGAAAGTTCTGGCTGAGAAGACGAATGATGGTGAATCCGTAAAAGGAACCTGCGGTATCGGTCATACAAGATGGGCAACACATGGAGAACCATCTGAGAATAATGCACATCCTCATGCAAGTGATGATGGAAATGTTGTGGCTGTTCATAATGGTATTATTGAAAACTATCAGGAATTAAAGGATAAACTTGTACGTAAAGGGTATACATTCTATTCTGAGACAGACACGGAAGTAGCAGTAAAACTGATCGATTATTATTATAAAAAATTATGAGGGGACTCCGGTAGATGCGATCAATCATGCGCTGGTACGGATCAGAGGCTCCTACGCACTGGCAATTATGTTCAGGGATTATCCGGAAGAAATCTATGTAGCAAGAAAGGACAGTCCGATGATCCTTGGAGTTGCGAACGGAGAATCCTATATTGGTTCCGATGTTCCTGCAATTCTGAAATATACGAGAGATGTATACTATATCGGTAACCAGGAGATGGCACGTGTCCGTAAAGGTGAGATTACATTCTATAACCTGGATGGAGAAGAGATTGAAAAAGGAATTAAAGACGGTTGAATGGGACGCAGAGGCAGCAGAAAAATCAGGATATGAACATTTCATGATCAAGGAAATACATGAGCAGCCAAAGGCAGTTTCAGATACACTGAATTCTGTTATAAAAGACGGAATGATTGATCTTTCAGAGGTCGGACTTTCGGAAGAAGAGATCAAAGAGATCAGCCAGATTTATATCGTGGCATGTGGATCGGCATATCATGTCGGAGTGGCAGCACAGTATGTCATGGAAGATCTGGCAAGAATTCCGGTACGTGTAGAACTTGCATCAGAATTCCGCTATCGTAATCCGATTCTTGATCCGAAAGGACTGGTAGTCATTATCAGCCAGTCAGGAGAGACCGCAGACAGTCTGGCAGCACTTAGAGAATCAAAGAAACAGGGAGTAAAGACACTTGGTATCGTGAATGTAATCGGTTCTTCTATTGCCAGAGAGGCAGACAATGTATACTATACACTGGCAGGACCGGAGATTGCAGTTGCGACAACAAAAGCATACAGCACACAGTTGATCGCAGCTTATACACTTGCAATTCAGTTTGCAAAGATCAGAGGACAGATTACAGAAGAACAGTATGCCGGATATATTGAAGAACTTCAGAGCATTCCGGAGAAAATTCAAAGAATTATCGAGGATAAAGAGAGACTTCAGTGGTTTGCATCCAAACAGGTGAATGCGAAAGACATTTTCTTTATCGGTCGTGGAATTGATTATGCGATTTCCCTTGAGGGAAGCCTTAAGATGAAAGAAATCAGCTATATTCATTCGGAGGCATATGCAGCAGGAGAATTGAAGCACGGAACGATTTCCCTGATTGAAGAGGGTACACTGGTTATCGGAGTACTGACACAGCCGGAATTATATGAAAAGACACTGAGCAACATGGTAGAGTGTAAGAGCCGTGGCGCATATCTGATGGGACTTACAACATTTGGACATTATAATATTGAAGAAAACGCAGATTTTTCTGTATACATTCCAAAGACAGACCCTCATTTTGCAACCTCACTTGCAGTTATTCCGCTTCAGTTACTTGGATATTATGTATCAGTAGCAAAAGGTCTGGATGTAGATAAACCGAGAAACCTTGCAAAGAGTGTAACAGTAGAATAGAAATGAACAGGGTGGGATATGGCATGATAAACAGTCATGGTATATCCCTCTTTTTTGTGCTATACTGATTTTAACTGTAAAAAAGACAAATAAACAAAGGAGAAAGAGAATTATGAAAACAGCATTAGTCATCATGGCTGCAGGAATGGGTTCGCGTTTTGGCGGCGGAATTAAGCAACTGGAACCGGTAGGCCCAAATGGGGAGATTATTATGGATTATTCCATTCATGATGCAATAGAGGCCGGATTTAATAAAGTAGTATTCATCATTCGTAAGGATATCAGAGATGCATTTCATGATGCGATCGGAAAAAGAATTGAAGGAATTTGTAATGAACTGAACATAGAATTTGCTTATGCATATCAGGAGTTGGATGATCTTCCGAAAGGAATTGAAAAGCCGGCCAAGAGAAGCAAGCCGTGGGGAACAGGACAGGCGGTACTGGTATGTAAAGATATTATCAAAGAGCCGTTCGTAGTTATTAATGCAGATGACTATTATGGAAAAGAAGCATTTGTAAAGATTCATGAGTTCCTTGTGGAAAATTATACACCGGAAAAATCAAAAGAACTTTGCATGGCCGGATTCATTCTCGGCAATACTTTAAGTGATAATGGAACTGTTACAAGAGGAATTTGTGCAGTAGATGAGAATGATTATCTGACAGATGTCGTAGAAACTTATGAAATCAAAAAGACATCAGACGGAGCAGAATCTCAGGGAAATAGAATTGATGTAAATGCACATGTATCGATGAACATGTGGGGACTGACACCGGAGTTTGTAGGACTTCTGGAGGAAGGATTTGTAGAATTCTTTGAGAATATCAAAGGGGATGAAGCAAAAGAACTGAAAGGTGAATATTTGCTCCCAATCTATATTGATGAACTTCTGAAAAAGGGAAAAGTAAGTGTCAGACTTCTGGAGACACAGGACAAATGGTTTGGCGTAACTTATAAAGAAGACAAACCGGTTGTAGTAGAGTCGTTTGCAAAACTGATTGCAGACGGTGTATATCAGAAAGATCTGTTTGCAGATCTTAAGGCGTAATATCCGGGATATAACCGCAGGTATGATATCAAAAGCATGTGAATGAACAGGAAGAAAAAGACAGGAAAGAATATGACGGGAAACAGGAGAAAGAGAAATAAGGCCGGAATCATCTGGCTGTTTCTTATGCTGATCTGGCTGATGGTGATTTTTTCATTTTCAGCAAAAAAAGGCAGATGAATCGACGGTAATGAGCCACTCCGTCGGAAAGTTGATTGGAAATATCGTGATTCCGGAGTACAGATCCTGGCCGGAAGATAAGCAGGAACAGTTTGCGGAAAAGATAGATTTTCCGGTACGCAAATGTGCGCATGCGTCGGAATACGCAGTCCTTGGTGTGTTGATGCTGGGGACTGCGTACTCTTTTGCGGAAGATCAGGGAAAAAAAGAACAGATTATTATGCTGGTGTGCAGGTACGGCATACGCAGCAACAGATGAATTCCATCAACTATTCGTGCCCGGACGCAGTTGTCAGTTCAGGGATGTCTGTATTGACAGCGCAGGCATACTGACAGGTATCGTGCTGTTTAGCCTGATAAAGCATCAGATCGCGAAATATAATGAAAAAGAAAAAAAGGTGGCAAAAAAACGTGAAAAAATCAAGGGAAATCCCTTGACAAGAATCATGATTCGTAATAAAACTAAACAAGCGTGCATGGGAACGTTTTGTTTTGATGTACGACTATTCACAAGATGAATAAGCAACTTATTATAATCGTAGGAGGTGAAAGAAATGCCAACATTTAACCAGTTAGTAAAAAAAGGACAGTCAGACATCTGTAAAGAAGTCTACAGCACCAGCACTTCAGAAAGGATACAACTCTTTAAAGAAGAGAAGTACGAATACTTCTGCACCACAGAAGAGAGGTGTTTGTACAGCTGTTAAGACTGCTACACCTAAGAAACCTAACTCAGCTCTTAGAAAGATCGCCAGAGTACGTCTGTCTAACGGAATCGAAGTAACAAGCTATATCCCGGGAGAAGGACACAACCTTCAGGAGCATAGTGTTGTTCTGATCCGTGGAGGAAGAGTAAAAGACCTTCCAGGTACAAGATATCATATCGTAAGAGGAACACTTGATACAGCAGGTGTTGCTAAGAGAAGACAGGCTCGTTCTAAATACGGTGCTAAGAGACCAAAAGATGCTAAGAAATAAATCTATTGCATAGACAACAGATAAGATTTCAAACCAATTAAAAATGTAATCACAAACAGAACTATGATTATGTAAGTTGCAAGGTATATATATGTATGCCCTATGCACTACACAGTATCATTAGAAAGACACATGTGAGTACCGATGAATTAAATTAAGATGTTTAAGGAGGGAAGGACCGTGCCACGTAAAGGACATACTCAGAAAAGAGACGTATTAGCGGATCCAGTATACAACAATAAAGTGGTAACCAAGCTTGTCAACAACATTATGCTTGATGGTAAGAAGGGTGTTGCACAGAAAATCGTATACGGAGCGTTTGAAAGAGTTGAAGCAAAAGCCGAAAAGCCAGCTATCGAAGTATTTGAAGAGGCTATGAATAACATCATGCCAGTACTTGAGGTAAAGGCTAGACGTATCGGAGGAGCTAACTACCAGGTACCGATCGAGGTTAGACCTGAGAGAAGACAGACTCTTGCACTTCGTTGGCTGACAGTATACTCTCGTGCTAGAGGAGAGAAAACAATGGAAGAAAGACTGGCTAACGAAATCCTGGATGCAGCAAACAATACAGGTGCATCTGTAAAGAAGAAAGAAGACATGCACAAGATGGCAGAAGCAAACAAAGCATTTGCTCATTATCGTTTCTAATTATAGGAGGAAAAAATCTTGGCTGGAAGAGAATATCCATTAGAGAGAACAAGAAATATCGGTATTATGGCGCATATCGATGCTGGTAAGACAACTCTTACCGAGCGTATCCTGTACTATACCGGTGTTAACTATAAGATTGGAGATACTCACGAAGGTACTGCTACCATGGACTGGATGGAACAGGAGCAGGAAAGAGGTATCACAATCACTTCTGCGGCTACAACATGCCACTGGACACTCGAAGAGTTCACAAAACCTAAAAAGGGAGCTCTTGAGCACCGTATCAATATCATTGATACTCCGGGACACGTTGACTTTACTGTAGAGGTTGAGCGTTCACTCCGTGTACTGGACGGCGCTGTTGGCGTCTTCTGTGCTAAGGGTGGTGTTGAGCCTCAGTCAGAAAACGTATGGCGTCAGGCTGACACATACAATGTACCAAGAATGGCATTCATCAATAAGATGGATATCCTGGGTGCTGATTTCTACAATGCAGTAGACCAGATTAAGACCAGACTTGGAAAGAACGCTATTTGTCTTCAGTTACCAATCGGTAAAGAAGATGACTTCAAGGGAATCATTGACCTGATGGAAATGAAAGCTTACATCTACAACGATGATAAGGGAGATGACATTTCTGTTACAGATATCCCGGAAGATATGGCAGATGATGCAGAACTTTACCATACAGAAATGGTAGAGAAGATCTGCGATCTTGATGATGATCTGATGATGCAGTATCTGGAAGGTGAAGAACCATCTGTTGAAGATATGAAGAAAGCACTCAGAAAAGCAACATGCGAGTGTACAGCAGTTCCTGTTTGCTGTGGTTCAGCTTACAGAAACAAAGGTGTACAGAAACTTCTTGATGCAATCCTTGAGTACATGCCTGCACCAACAGATATCCCGCCAATCGATGGTGTGGATGAGGATGGTAATGAGGTTGTAAGACATTCTTCAGATGAAGAGCCGTTCTCAGCACTTGCATTCAAGATTATGACAGACCCATTCGTAGGTAAACTGGCATACTTCAGAGTTTACTCTGGTACAATGAACTCAGGTTCTTATGTACTGAATGCTACAAAGAATGAAAAAAGAGCGTGTTGGACGTATCCTTCAGATGCATGCCAACAAACGTGAAGAGCTTGATAAAGTATATTCAGGTGATATCGCAGCCGCTATCGGATTTAAATTCACTACAACAGGTGATACAATCTGTGACGAGCAGCATCCTGTAATTCTGGAATCAATGGAATTCCCAGAACCAGTTATCGAGCTTGCTATCGAGCCTAAGACAAAAGCTTCCCAGGGTAAACTTGGTGAATCTCTTGCAAAACTGGCTGAAGAAGACCCTACATTCCGTGCTCATACTGATCAGGAGACTGGACAGACAATCATCGCCGGAATGGGAGAACTTCATCTTGAAATCATCGTAGACAGACTTCTTCGTGAGTTCAAGGTAGAAGCTAATGTAGGTGCTCCTCAGGTTGCTTACAAAGAAGCATTTACAAAACCAGTTGATGTCGACAGCAAATATGCAAAACAGTCAGGTGGACGTGGACAGTACGGACACTGTAAAGTTAAATTCGAGCCAATGGATGTTAACGGTGAGGAAACATTCAAATTCGAATCTTCTGTAGTTGGTGGAGCTATTCCGAAGGAATACATCCCAGCTGTAGGTGAAGGTATCGAAGAGGCTATGCAGTCTGGTATCCTTGGAGGATTCCCGGTTGTTGGTCTTAAGGCTAACGTATATGACGGTTCTTACCATGAAGTCGATTCAAGTGAAATGGCTTTCCATATTGCAGGTTCTCTTGCATTTAAGGACGCTATGAAGAAGGCATCTCCGGTTCTTCTTGAGCCTATCATGAGAGTTGAAGTTACTATGCCGGAAGAGTACATGGGTGATGTTATTGGAGACATTAACTCACGTCGTGGACGTATCGAAGGTATGGATGACCTCGGTGGTGGAAAGATCGTTCGTGGATTCGTTCCATTGTCAGAAATGTTTGGATACTCTACAGACTTACGTTCCAGAACACAGGGACGTGGTAACTACTCAATGTTCTTCGAGAAATACGAGCCAGTACCGAAGTCTGTACAGGAGAAGATTTTATCCAGCAAAAATGACTAATTATTTATAAAATGCTTGAAAAAGTGCTACATTTGAAATATAATCAAATGTAGCCGAGCAAACGAACAATTTGTTAATATGCCATATGGCACTAAATTAAGGAGGATATTCAAAATGGCTAAAGCTAAATTTGAAAGAACAAAACCGCATTGTAATATCGGTACTATCGGTCACGTTGACCACGGTAAAACAACTCTTACAGCTGCTATCACAAAGACACTTGCAGCAAGAGTTGAAGGAAACGCTGCTGTAGATTTCGAAAAATATCGACAAAGCTCCAGAAGAGAGAGAGCGTGGAATCACAATCTCTACAGCTCACGTTGAGTATGAGACAGAGAAACGTCACTATGCACACGTTGACTGCCCAGGACATGCTGACTACGTTAAGAACATGATCACAGGAGCTGCTCAGATGGACGGAGCTATCCTTGTTGTAGCTGCTACTGATGGTGTTATGGCTCAGACAAGAGAGCACATCCTGCTTTCTCGTCAGGTAGGTGTTCCTTACATCGTTGTATTCATGAACAAATGTGATATGGTTGACGATGACGAACTTCTTGAATTAGTAGAAATGGAAATCCGTGAACTCCTTGACGAGTATGAATTCCCAGGAGATGATACTCCAATCATCCAGGGATCAGCTCTTAAAGCTCTGAAGATCCTAACTCAGAGTGGGGTAGACAAGATCATGGAACTCATGGATGCTGTAGATTCTTATATCCCAGATCCAGAGCGTGATACAGATAAGCCATTCCTTATGCCAGTAGAGGACGTATTCTCTATCACAGGACGTGGTACAGTTGCTACAGGTAGAGTAGAGCGTGGTGTTCTTCATGTATCTGACGAAGTAGAAATCGTTGGTATTCACGAAGAGACTAAGAAGACAGTTGTAACAGGTGTTGAAATGTTCCGTAAACTTCTTGATGAAGCTCAGGCTGGTGACAACATCGGTGCTCTTCTTCGTGGTATCCAGAGAACAGAAATCGAAAGAGGACAGGTTCTTTGTAAACCAGGTTCAGTAACATGCCATCACAAATTTACAGCTCAGGTATACGTACTGACAAAAGACGAAGGTGGACGTCATACTCCATTCTTCAACAACTATCGTCCACAGTTCTACTTCAGAACAACAGACGTAACAGGTGTTTGTGACCTTCCAGAAGGTGTTGAAATGTGCATGCCTGGTGACAACGTAGAAATGACAATCGAACTGATTCACCCAGTTGCTATGGAGCAGGGACTTCGTTTCGCTATCCGTGAAGGTGGACGTACTGTTGGATCAGGACGTGTTGCTACAATCATCGAGTAATCATAATCTGTTATCAGAATATTAACTCAAATATAAAAATACAGGTAAGAATGGAAACATTCTTACCTGATTTTTATTTTATGCCCTAAGAAATTATGTTATGATGTTAATAAATAGAGATTTAACCATAAGACATTAATAGGAGAAGAGGAAATATGCAGAATCCAGAAATCCTGATTATAGGAGCGGCAATCATAGATGTACTGGCCAGACCGGTGAATACCAAGGTATTTGATACAGGTTCCTACCCTGTCGAAGATATTCATATGACAACAGGAGGGGATGCGCTGAATGAAGCAACGATTCTTGCAAAGACAGGACATAAAGTTCAATTAGAAACAGTAATTGGAGAGGACGAAGCCGGAAAATTCATATTAAATCACTGTCGGGAATGCGGTATGGTCATCAGAAATGAAAGTGTAAGGAATGAACAGATAACCGGGATGAATGTGGTGCTTGTGGACGAAAACGGATCAAGAAGTTTTTTGACGAATCCATATGGGACACTCAGGAGTCTTAGAAAGGAGTATATCCGGATGCCGTTTCCGGATAGTGTGAAGATTGTATGTTTTGCAAGCATTTTTGTGTTTCCTGAGATCGGACCGGTTGAATTAAAGGATATATTTAGGATCGCAAAGAGACAGGGGAAGATTGTCTGTGCTGATATGACAAAACGTAAGAAAGACGAGACAATAAAGACATGGCAGATGCTTTTCATATATAGATTATTTATTCCCGAACGACGAAGAGGCTATGCTTTTGACAAAAACCAGAAATGTAGAAGAGGCTGCAGAACAGATCAAACATACTGGTGTGGGAAATGTAATCATTAAATGTGGAAAGCGTGGCTGTTATGTAAGGACAGATGAGGATGAATATTGGATTCCGGCACTAGAAGATGTGGAATGTATAGATACTACAGGGGCAGGAGATAGCTTTGCAGCAGGATTCATGAGTGCATTGCTGGCCGGCAGAAGTGTAATAGAATGTGCAGAAGAAGGCAATAGATATGGAGCAAAAGCAGTTCAATATGTAGGATCAACAGAATGGTTAAGACATGAAATATTAGATGGTAAATAGCATATTTGGATGTTTATTTAGCCTGTGAAACCGTCTATTTAACATGCGTGTGTTTTTCTATGTCAAAATATATGCATTTCTGTCTGTTAGTATCAATCATGTAGAGTATTTTAAAGGAAAGTACGGAATGCTTTACACAGAAAATATCCTTAGAAAAGGAGTTCAGATTTTTCAGAAATCTACAAAAGAGGATGTGAAGATCTGCAGGGTATCAGAGAATATTTTTACTTCTGGTTGATGGAATCGGTAGAATTAGAGATCTACATACAACAACTAAAAGAGGCATTCAGAAAAAAAGGGGAAGAAGAGGATTTGCCATTTTCCTTCTCGAATGGTATCGTAATTTAAGACACTTCAAGAGACATTTCTTAATGAATCTGATATACTGTAAACACTACAGAAAGAAGGATTATTATTATGTCTCGAACAAGAAGAAATTTCTTCGCCAAATTCAAATCAGAATTAGTGATTGAACTGCTCAGAGGAGAAAAATGACTTAAATACAATCGCAACCGAAAACAATATTCAGCCGAATCTTCTCCGCAACTGGAAGAAGGAGTTCCTCGATAAAGCATCCGTGGTTTTTGATGAAACACGAGAGGAGAATCTGAAAGAAAAACTCGCTTTAGAGCGTAAGGAAAAAGCTGAATATGCGAAAAAAGTTGGCCAGTTCATTATGCAGGTGGATTGGTTGAAAAAAATCTGAAGAAACACTTGGACCTGACTACGAGAGTAAATTTAGTCCAAAACCTTTTGAAGACTAAAGAACTTCCAGTTAAAACAGGAGCTGCGCTTCCTGATATCAATTGTACCAGTGTTTATTACAAGGGCACGCCCATATCTCAGGAGGAGTTAGATTACACACGGATAACCCGGCCTGGGGAGCACGACAACTGTCTGCTCAACTGAAGAAGCGAGAGTATCAGGTTGGCCGCCGGAAAAACGCGCTGTTATATGAATGAAATGGGGATTGATCCAATTTATCCAAAAATGAAGCTTTCTAAACGTATGCAACAGGCTAAAGTCTGCCCGTATCTGCTACGTAACGCCGTTATTGACCGTCGACATTACATACATCTCCATTAAGCGTGGATTCTTGTATCTGACCGCTGTGATTGACTGGTACAGCCGCTGTATCGTTGGCTGGGAAGTCGATGATACTCTGGATACCAGAATGGTCATAACTGCGTTAAAAAAGGCGTTTATAGTAGCAAAACCTGTTATCCTGAATTCGGATCAGGGCTGTCAATTTACAAGCAATGAGTACATGAATTTCCTCAAAGAAAACCAGATCCGTCAAAGCATGGATGGTAAAAGCCGGTGGGCTGACAATATCATGATTGAACGATGGTTCCGAAGCTTCAAGTACGAGGAAGCATATCTGACCCAATATAACAATATCAGAGAAGCACGGAAGGCAATCGGTAAATATGTGCACACTTACAACTTTGAACGTTGTCATTCTTCACTCAATAATCAGACACCAGCATCCTGTTATTATCCGATTCTGTTACTGGATGATCATGCAGCCTAATGGGGGATTTTCTCCCATACCCAGTTATACATATCAGTTCATTATAAAAAGTTTAGAATTTTGTCTTGACAACTGAACCACTATAAAGTAAGATGTCCGACAGAGAATCCGTGGGGATAACAACAGACTTGTAACGTGTAATAAGTAGTAAAAAGTGATTATGGAGGTAAAGGATGTTATACATAGGTGTAGATCTTGGAACGTCAGCAGTAAAACTTCTGGTGATGGATGAGACCGGAGACATTAAAAAGATTGTTTCGAAAGAATATCCGCTCTTCTTCCCGCATCCGGGATGGTCAGAGCAGAAACCGGAAGACTGGTTTGAAAAATCGATGGAGGGAATCAAAGAACTGACGGCAGAGTGTGATAAGTCACAGGTAGCAGGAATCAGCTTCGGAGGACAGATGCATGGATTGGTTGCGTTGGATAAAGATGACAAAGTCATTCGTCCGGCAATTCTATGGAATGACGGAAGAACAGGAGAAGAGACGGAGTATCTGAATGAAGTGATCGGAAAAGAGAAATTGTCTGAGTATACGGCGAACATTGCATTTGCCGGATTTACAGCACCAAAGATTCTCTGGATGAAGAAACATGAGCCGGAGAATTTTGCAAAGATCACAAAAATCATGCTGCCGAAAGATTATCTGGCTTATAAGCTATCCGGTTCTTTTTGTACGGATGTATCGGATGCTTCCGGTATGTTGCTTATGGATGTGAAGAATCGCTGCTGGTCAAAAGAGATGATGGACATCTGCGGGATTACAGAAGATAAACTGCCAAAATTATACGAAAGTTTTGAAGTAGTTGGAACGCTGAAAAAAGAAGTTGCAGATGAGCTTGGATTTTCAGAGAATGTAAAAGTAATTGCCGGTGCAGGAGATAATGCTGCGGCAGCAGTGGGAACCGGAACAGTCGGGGATGGAATGTGCAATATTTCCCTCGGAACATCCGGAACAATCTTTATATCCAGTAACAAGTTCGGAGTAGACGAGAATAATGCACTGCATTCATTTGCACATGCGGACGGGCACTATCATCTGATGGGATGTATGTTGAGTGCTGCATCCTGCAACAAATGGTGGAACGAAGAGATCCTGAAGACAAAAGATTTTGCGGCGGAACAGGACGGAATTATAAAGCTTGGCGAAAATCGTGTATTCTATCTGCCGTATCTGATGGGAGAGAGATCTCCGCATAATAATCCGGATGCGAGAGCAATGTTTATCGGAATGTCCATGGATACTACCCGTAAAGATATGACACAGGCAGTATTGGAAGGGGTTGCATTTGGCCTGCGTGATTCACTGGAAGTTGCAAGAAGGCTTGGAATTAAGATTGAGAGAACCAGGATCTGCGGCGGAGGGGCGAAGAGCCCGCTCTGGAAGAAGATGATCGCCAATATCATGAATCTGAAGGTGGATGTGGTAGAGAGCGAAGAAGGGCCGGCGCTTGGCGGAGCAATGCTGGCAGCAGTAGGATGCGGAGAATATCCGGATGTAGAGGCTGCGGCTGCCAAGATTGTAAAGGTCGTAGATACAGTAGAACCGGATACGGAACTGACAACAAAGTATGAAGAACGATACCAGCAGTTCAGGAAAATCTATCCGACTGTAAAATGCTTATATGAAAAATGTTGATTTCACTTCCGTGGATAAGGCGGATATGTTAAAATAACTTGAAGAGTGAAATCTTAGATAAAGAGGTATGAGATGCGTAATTCTCATACCTCTTTTTTAAGACAAAGGAAAAAGAGGAGGAAAATGAACTATGGAAAGTCATAAGATTATCCAGGTAGAAGAAAAAGTACCATTGAAACTATTGCTGCCACTTAGTATCCAGCATATGTTTGCGATGTTTGGGGCATCGGTGCTGGTTCCGTTCATATTCGGAATCAATCCAGCGATCGTACTTTTTATGAACGGTGTGGGAACACTGCTCTTTATTGTGGTGACAAAAGCGAAGTCACCGGCGTATCTAGGATCCAGCTTTGCATTCCTTGCACCGGCTGGTGTCGTGATCAGTAAGATGGGGTATCCGTATGCACTGGGAGGATTTGTAGCAGTTGGATTCTGCGGATGTATCCTGTCCTTTATTATTTACAAATGTGGAACGAAGTGGATCGATATTGTGCTTCCACCGGCAGCTATGGGGCCGGTGGTTGCGCTGATTGGACTGGAATTATCAAGTTCTGCCGCAAATAACGCAGGCTTGTTGGAGGATAAGATCGATCCAAAGAATGTACTTGTATTTGCAGTGACGCTGGGGGTTGCGGTATTTGGAAATATTTTATTCAGAGGATTTTTATCAGTTATCCAGATCCTGATCGCAGTAGTCGCAGGATATCTGACAGCGTTGGCATGCGGAATCCTGGATTTTACACAGGTAGTAGAAGCTTCATGGTTTGCAATCCCGAATTTTCAGGCGCCAAAGTTCGATATGGGTGCAATCCTTATGATCCTTCCGGTACTGTTGGTTATCACATCCGAGCATATCGGACATCAGGTTGTAACAAGCAAAATTATCGGAAGAGATTTGTTAACAGACCCGGGACTTCACAGATCCCTGTTCGGGGATAATTTCTCGACAATGGTATCCGGACTGATCGGATCAGTACCGACAACTACGTATGGAGAAAATATTGGAGTTATGGCAGTGACAAAAGTATACAGCGTCCGCGTAATCGGCGGGGCTGCAGTCCTGTCTATTATCTGTTCATTTGTTGGGAAATTGTCGATGATGATCCAGACAATTCCTGGGCCGGTTATCGGAGGAATCTCGTTCCTTTTGTATGGTATGATCGGAGCATCTGGTCTTCGTATTCTGGTAGACTCCAGAGTAGATTACGGAAGATCCAGAAACCTGATGTTAACATCCATTGTATTTGTAACCGGTCTGTCCGGAATATCTGTGAATATCGGAACCGTGTCATTAACAGGAATGGTTCTGGCATGTGTTGTTGCCATGGCACTTAGCCTGATATTCTATATCTTAGATAAATTAAAGCTTACCAATGATCGTGAAGCGTAAGATCTTCTTTCCTCATGGCGAGTGAAGCACCAGGGACGGAGAAGTTTGGCATGTTGTAACCATCCGGGTGAAACAAAATACAGTAATCTTCGTTTCAAACATGGTGTGAAAAATATGATAAGTAAATTGTATTAGTAGTGTTCTGATAAGTTCCTCGTATGAGGACGGAAATGGGCAATATAAGTTGCAGGCGGATTTGATAAAAGTTGCTGTTTGCACCTCGTATTAATCATTTTGAGTAGTGTGTGTTATACCGCAGGTAATTCATCAATAATCTGTTGCAAAAACCTTCTCAACAGAATTCGTGACATGGGTTGCATATTTCTCAATCCCGGGGGCGGCATTAGCCATAGCATAGCTGGTGCCGGCGGTCTTGAGCATTTCAACATCGTTGTACTGATCACCGAATACAACACAGTCCTTTGCATCGATATGCAGATGATCGAGCAGATTTTTTCAGTGCACTTCCTTTGTTGGCAGTCGGACAGATAAAATCAACCCAGAGGTTACCGGAAGTAACCACTTTAATGTCGGAAGAAAACATTTCTTTTAAATGTTTTTCGCATGCATCGGTTCCGTTGTAATCGCAGACCGCAATCTTAAGGATCGGTTCCGGAATCTCGCTTTTTGGATCATCAATAAATTTCATATGATTCTTGATGACATTTACCATGTGATTATAGAATTTAGGATTTTTCGAGGTGCTGTAGCAGACACGTTCACCGGAGATAATGCAATTGTATTGTGGATATCTGGAAACTTCATCCAGGATACTGTAAGCAAGATCTTGTTCGATGATCCCTTTGGAAATAGTCTCTTCGTTGTATATGCAAAGAGAACCATTTTCGGCTATATATGCGATATCATCCTGAACCGGAGTGAACAGCCTGCGCAGGTTCAGATACTGGCGTCCGCTGGCTGCTGCGAACAGGATTCCGTGTTCTTTTAATGTACGGATTTGGTCGAAAACGATGGGATTTACATCACGTGCGCCGTTTTGAAGTAATGTGCCGTCGAGGTCACTGGCGATTAATTTAACCATAAATAACTCCTTAGATAAAACATTTCTGAAAACATTGATATTTATTTCGCTACTAATTATAATATAAATGAGTAAAATATGAAAGACAAAGGTAGGAACAAGGATATGAAGATAGGGATTGCAAACGATCATTCGGCAGTAGACATGAAAAATGAGATTGTAGAATATCTGAAAAGCCTGGGATATGAAGTTGTGAATTATGGAACAGATACTTATGAAAGCTGTAATTATCCGGAGTATGGTGAAAAGATTGGTAATGCGGTGGCAAGCGGTGAAGTAGAGCAGGGAATTGCAATCTGCGGAACCGGTGCGGGAATCTCACTTGCAGCGAATAAAGTGAATGGTATCCGTGCAGTAGTATGCAGCGATCCATATACAGCAAGAATGGCGAAAGAACACAACGATGCGAATATAATTGCATTCGGAGCACGTGTGATCGGTATTGAAACAGCGAAATGTATCGTTGATGAATGGCTGAACGCGAAGTTTGAAGGCGGAAGACATGCCGCGAGAGTGGACATGATCATGGATATTGAAAAGAGAAATCACAATCTCTAGAAGAACATATGTGATATGTAGTTATGAAAAAGAACATGAAGTAAGACATGTGAAAAGCCCGGATGAAAAATCCGGGCTTTCGTATGATAATAATTGGAGAAATGAAAAAATGATAATATCTGCCTTTTGTCATTTATTTCTGGTGAACTGCTTCATAGTCTCTGAAAGCATCTACCTTTGGCTGAGAAGAGCATCCCGGAACGAATTCGTTTGTCAGGAAAGCATCTGTTAATTCTTCTCTTAATTTGTTTCCGATGGTGAAAGCTCCCATACATGCGATGTTGGCATCGTTGCTGAGACGCGCTCTTTTTGCTGAGTAGATGTCTGAAAGTAATGCCGCATAAGCCCCTTTTACTTTGTTTGCCGCGATGGAAACACCAAGACCTGTTCCACAGATCAGGATTCCGCGGTCATATTCACCGGAAGCAACAGCCTCTGCAACTGCAACTGCTGTGTTGGCGTAGATTGGATCTTCGCTTCCGAAATCTTTGATCTCTCCATAGCCCTTATCTTCCATAAATTTGATCAGTTCCTCTTTTGCCTGCTGTGCGTTTGGATCACATCCGATTGCGATTTTCATAATAATTATCCTCCTTGAATTATGAATTGAATTTTTTTATTAAAGTAACATCTGATAAAATGTCTTCTTACTATATAAAGAAGCTTTATTTTGCGCCATGTGCGCTGATTGCATCCCGGATCAAAGTATTGAATTTGTCTGCCTGCCATGCGGCACGTCCTGTGAACAACCCGTCGATGGATGGCTGAACGATCAGATCACATGCATTGCCAGGATTTACGCTTCCACCGTAAAGTGCCGGAATCTCATCGGCTGCATCACCGAAGATCTCACATAAAGTTGCTTTGATGACTTTGTGCATTTCTTCTGCATAATCAGCAGAAGCAGGAGTTCCGTTGACTCCGATGGACCATACAGGTTCGTATGCCACCCAGATGTTCTTGGCATCTTCGGCAGATACACCATGAAATCCTACCTTTAACTGTGTGCGGAGCACTTCGGCGCTGATGCCGAATTCTTTTTCTTCTGCAGTCTCTCCGATACATAAAGAGTCTTGAATCCATGTTCCAGTGCGCAGAGAACTTTCTTGTTCTCTTCTATATCGGTCTCGCCGAATACATGACGGCGTTCGGAATGACCGATCATGACAAGGCCGATGCCTGCTTCCTGAAGCATCAGAGGAGAAATCTCTCCTGTGAACTGTCCCTGCTCTTCCCAGCACATATTCTGTGCACCCAGACGGATATTTTTCTGGTCGATTGCTTTCGAAGCACTATCCAGAGTAGTATAAGAAGGAATGATGAATAATTCGATTTCATCCCTGCTTATATCTTTTGTCAGAGATTCCAGATCCTGAAGATAGGAAACGGTATCTTTTATATTCTTGTACATTTTTCAGGTTACTTCCAAAAAAAAGTTTTTTACTCATGATACCCTCCGTTTTCGATATTTTGTTTTATTT
>ENA-OPYU01000033-OPYU01000033.1-human-gut-metagenome-genome-assembly--contig:-NODE-33-length-45557-cov-5.506361_pt1 | contig 45557 bp, 47 predicted proteins | sample MGYA00242637_ERZ504482 | MGnify/ENA primary metagenome ERZ504482 (study PRJEB26092, sample SAMD00036237) | human gut metagenome | host: Homo sapiens | study: EMG produced TPA metagenomics assembly of... | reverse complement strand
GAAGAACCAGTTTTTCTTGTATGGAAAAACCTGTTCGGACTCATTGCTGATCGGAAATAATTAAAGAATCTATAGAATATGAAACAACACATCGCGGTATTCACGTTAGGGCTTTCCCTGCTGACTTCCTGCATGACTGATTCCGCTTACCGGAAGGTCGAGAATCGCTTGGTCGCCGATATCCGTTCCGGACAGGCGAAGGCTGTTAAATTGGAAGTAATCTCTGATGATATTATCCGGGTAATCGCCTCTCCGGATGGTAAGTTTTCCAACCAAGTGAACTTGATCAAGGACACGAAATCGTTGCCCGCCCCATCGTTTCAGATAACGACCTCGGGGGATACGATCATCGTAAGTACGCAAACCACACAGGCCCGTCTTTCACGGGAGACCGGAGAGGTTCGCTTTACCGACGCCAACGGACACACGATCCTTCGTGAGAAGACAAACGGAGGCAAGGAATTTACGCCGATCGAGGTGGAAGGAACCAAAGGCTATACCTTACGTCAGGTATTTGAGAGTGAGGACGAGGAAGGGCTTTACGGCCTAGGACAGCATCAGAGCGATGAGTTCAACTATAAAGGCAAGAACGATGGAGCTTTTCCAATATAACACGAAGGTGAGCGTGCCGTTTATCGTTTCCTCAAAAGGGTATGGTGTACTTTGGCATAACTATTCCTTGAGCCGTTTCGGCGACAAGCGTCCATACGCCGATTTGGGCGATGTCTTTGGTCTATACGGAAAAGACGGGAGGGCAGGGGCGTTGACCGCTACCTACTATACGGATAAGGCGAAGAATTCCGTTTTAATCCAGCGGGATGAAGATAAGGTAGATTATGAGAATCTGAAAACCATCAAGAACCTGCCGGCAGACTTCCCGAAGCCGAGCGCTTCCGCTACTTGGGAGGGTGAGATCGAGGCGAAAGAGACGGGTACTTATCATTTCAAACTACATTACGCCGGTTATACCAAGGTATTTGTGAATAACGAGGAGATCATCCCGGAACGTTGGCGTGCGGCATGGAACCCGAATGATTACAAGGCTACGGCCGATCTGGAAAAGGGCAAACGTTATCCGATCCGTATCGAATGGTTGCCGGATGGAGATGTATCTTATATCGGCTTGAAGGTATTATCTCCGCTACCGGAGGAGGAGCGGGAGCGGTTGGCTTTCTGGTCGGAAATGGGGGATGATATCGATTACTACTTCATCAACGGAGAGTCTTCCATGGATAAGGTGATCAGCGGTTACCGCACGGTTACGGGCAAGAGCCAGATCATGCCGAAATGGGCGATGGGATTCTGGTTGAGCCGTGAGCGTTATAAGACGCAAGAGGAGCTATTGACCGCCTTGAACGAATACCGCCGGCGGCAGGTTCCCTTGGATGTGATCGTACAGGATTGGAGCTATTGGCCGGTAGACGCATGGGGTAGCCACGAGTTTGATAAGGAACGCTTCCCGGACCCGAAAGGCATGATTCAGGAAATCCACGATAAGGATGCCCGTATCATGATCTCCGTATGGCCGAAGTTCTATTATACGACAGAGCATTATAAAGAGTTGGACGCACTGGGTGCTATGTATCAGCAGGCGATTAAGGATAGTATCTGCGACTGGATTTATCCGGGTTATATCGGTTCTTTCTATGACGCGTACAACCCGGAAGCCCGCAAGCTTTTCTGGGAACAGATGAACGAGCATCTGTATTCCTTGGGGCATCGACGCTTGGTGGATGGACGCTTCCGAGCCGAACGTACAGGATAATACGGATATCGAGTATCGCAAGGCGCTTTGCGGACCGACTTATCTGGGCCCGTCCACGAAATACTTCAACGCTTACGCTTTGGCTAACGCCGAGGCGATCTACGACGGACAACGTAGCGTAAACCCGGATGACCGTGTATTCCTATTGACCCGTTCCGGTTTCGCCGGCCAGCAACGTTATTCTACCGCTACATGGAGTGGCGATATCGGTACTCGCTGGGAGGATATGAAAGCGCAGATCAGCGCCGGACTTGAACTTCGCCATGTCCGGTATCCCTTACTGGACGATGGATATAGGTGGCTTCAGCGTGGAGAACCCGTTATATGGCCGCTAAGGAAGGTAGCGAGGATTTTGAGGGAATGGAGGGAGTTGAACAACCGTTGGTATCAGTTCGGAGCTTTCTGTCCGTTGTTCCGTAGCCACGGGCAATATCCTTGCCGCGAGATCTATAATATCGCTCCGGAAGGATCGCCTACGTACCAATCGATGAAGTATTATACCGAGTTGCGCTATCAATTGATGCCGTATATCTATAGCTTGGCCTCCAAGACGCATTTTGAGGATTATACGATCATGCGTGCCTTGGTGATGGATTATTCGGACGATGAGAAGACTTACGATATAGACGACCAGTTTATGTTTGGCCCGGCCTTCATGGCATGCCCGGTGTATGAGTATAAGGCTCGCGACCGTGAGGTGTACTTCCCGGCCGGCATTTGGTACGATTTCTACAACGGCAAGCGTATACAAGGCGGAACGACAATGGACGTGGATGCTCCTTACGAGCATATGCCTTTGTTCGTGAGAGCCGGCTCTATCGTACCGACCGGAAAGGTAATCCAGTCTACGAAAGAGGAACAGAAAGACTTAATCGTCTCTGTTTACGCCGGTGCCGACGGTTCCTTCACCTTATATGAGGATAATGGCGTGACCTACGATTACGAGAAAGGAAATTACGCTACCATCCCGTTTGTTTATGATGATGCGAGGCGAACGCTCACGATCGGCGCACGGGAGGGCGACTATCCGGGCATGATCCGCGAGCGTCAGATCACGGTACGTCTCATCACGCCGGAGAACCCCGCTGGCAAGGACGTGACAATATCTTACCAAGGTAAACCTCTAGTTGTAGAGACGGGGCGTGCCCCGTCTCAACCCCTCTAAATGGTAACTTTAAATAATACCCATCAGTCTGTGCTAAGACGGGGCACGCCCCGTCTCTACAACTGGGTAGTATCAATTAAACTATATAATCACTAATGATACCACTGATGAATCGGCCACTTGCGTGGCTTCTGGGCCTATTGCTCACCGCCTGTTCCCCCCACCGGGGAGCAGGTGCGTGAACGTAGCCCATGGAATGACGATTGGAAATTTGCCTTGTCGGATAGCGTTCAGGATTATTCATCCCCGGACAGCGATGATTCCACTTGGCGTATCTTATCTTTACCGCATGATTGGAGTATCGAGGGGGATTTCTCCCTCGATAACCCGTCTACCCCGGGCGGCGGCGCGCTACCGGGCGGGATTGGTTGGTATCGAAAGACATTTACCCTTCCGGAGACGGATCGGGGTAAGGTTGTTTATGTTGATTTCGACGGGGTTTACCGGAATAGCGAGGTCTGGATCAATGGTCATTCGCTGGGATTCCGTCCGAATGGTTATGTATCGTTTCGTTATGACTTGACGCCTTATTTGAGGTATGGAAGCCAACCGAACGTGATTGTCGTGAAGGCGGATAATAGCGAGCAACCGAATTCCCGCTGGTATTCAGGCTCCGGTATCTACCGTAACGTATGGTTAGTAAAGGTGAATCCGGTACATGTGGACAACTGGGGTACTTTCGTGCATGACATGAGGATCTCGCCGGAGGAGGCTACCTTCTCGTTGGAGGTGAGAATAAGGAATAGCTCGGAGGCGGATAGGGATGCCGAAATCTCTACCTCTATTTACGATGACCGTAACAGAGTTGTTACGGCACCCGTAACAACTCTATTACGGGTACCGTATACGCCCTGTTACGACGCCCGTATGCGGGAGGCATCTGTCGATCATCAGTTCTCGATCCCAAATCCCAAGCTTTGGAGTCCCGATTCTCCCTCGCTCTACACGGCCGTCACGGAAGTGAAAGTGGCTGGTAAGGTGGTAGATCGTTACGAGACGGTATTCGGCCTTCGCTCGTTCCGTTGGGATTCCGCTACCGGCTTTTATTTGAATGATAAGCCTTTGAAGATAAAAGGGGTTTGCCTGCATCATGATTTAGGCTGTCTGGGTGCCGCCGTGAATACACGGGCTATCGAGCGCCAGCTACAGATCATGAAGGAGATGGGTGTGAACGCGATCCGTACCAGCCATAACGCCCCGGCACCCGAGTTGCTGGATCTTTGCGATCGTATGGGCCTTCTGGTACAGGATGAGTCTTTCGATATGTGGGAACGCCGTAAGTCCCCATACGATTACGCCCGGTATTTCGCGGAGTGGCACGAGCGGGATTTGACGGACGAGATCTTGCGTGACCGGAATCACGCCTCTGTTTTCATGTGGAGTATAGGCAATGAGGTACTTGAGCAATGGAGTCATGCCGACGCTACCGAGCTGGATCTGCAAGCGGCGAACCTGATCTTGAATGCCGGCCATGCCATCGATCCCGCTTTGCTGAAGGATACGACCCTTAGCCGTCAATCCTTGATCACCCGTCATCTGGCGGCTATCGTGAAACGGCTAGATACCTCCCGGGTCGTTACCGCCGGCTGTAACGAGGTAAACCCTGCGAATCATCTGTTCCGCTCGGATGCCTTGGATGTGCTGGGCTTCAACTACCATGAGCGATATTTCGAGCCGTTCCTCCGGAATTTCCCCCGGAAAGAAACTGATCGTGAGCGAATCTACCTCGGCCTTGATGACCCGTGGCTATTATGAGATGCCGTCTGATCATATTTATATCCGTCCGGAATCGTGGGACAAGCCTTTCGAGGCTCCCGAGCATGTTTGCTCCTCTTATGATAATTGCCATGTACCTTGGGGCTCTACGCACGAGAAGACTTGGCATCTGGTGAAGACGCTTCCGCATGTATCCGGCCTGTTCGTCTGGACGGGTTTCGATTACTTGGGAGAGCCTACCCCCTATTGGTGGCCCAGCCGGAGCAGCTTCTTCGGTATCGTGGATCTGGCGGGTTTCCCGAAGGATGTATATTATATGTATAAAAGCGAGTGGACGGATGAACCCGTATTGCACATTTTGCCCGCATTGGAACTGGAAAGAAGGCGAACCGGTGGATATCTGGGCCTATTATAACAATGCCGATGAGGTGGAACTATACCTAAACGGAAAGAGCCTAGGCGTACGACAAAAACGGACAGTACCTATCATGTCTCTTGGCGTATGCCTTTTACGCCCGGAACCTTGAGAGCCGTCTCCCGCTTAGGGGGTAAGGAGGTCTTGGTGAAAGAGATCCATACGGCAGGAGAGCCGGCCCGTTTGGTCTTGACACCGGATCGTAGCGTCATCCAAGCGGATGGCTCGGACCTATCGTTTGTAACCGTAGATGTATGCGATATCGATGGTAACCGGGTTCCCGACGCTACTCCATTGATCCGTTTCTTCGTGGAGGGCCCGGGTGAGATCGCCGGAACGGATAACGGAGATCCGAACGATCCGAACAGCCTCCGTAAACCGAAACGGCAAGCTTACTATGGAAAAGCCTTGGTCGTGATCCGGAACAAGGGCGGACAAGGCGACATCCACTTAAAAGCCATAGCCGAGGGCTTACCCGAGGCGACGGTAACGATTCAAGCGCAATAATAAACCTATAAATAAAAAGGAAATGAAAAAGATAATAGGCGTGATCGCTTGCGGGCTATTCTTGAACGCGGCTGCCGCGAGCTCGCAGGTCACGGATAAAGAGAAGGTACAAATGGAGAAACGTATCGAGAAACTGATTAAGAAGATGACCTTGGAGGAAAAGGTCGGATTATTGCATGGTAACTCAAAATTCTATGTTGCCGGAGTAGAGCGTCTGGGGATTCCCGAGTGGAGCTTGAGCGACGGGCCTCACGGGGTACGTGCGGAGATCAATCGCCACGACTGGGCATATGCGGGTTGGACAAATGATTCCGCCTCTTATTTCCCGACCGGCACGGCTTTCGCCGCCGCTTGGAATCCGGAGTTGGCTTACCGTCGGGGCGAGGTGCTGGGCGAGGAGGCTCGTTGGCGTAAGAAGGACGTATTGCTGGGCCCGGGCGTGAATATCATTCGCTCCCCGCTTTGTGGCCGTAACTTCGAGTATATGAGCGAGGACCCTTATATGAACTCCGTATTGGCGGTCGCTTATATCAAGGGTTTGCAGAGCCGTGACGTGGCTTGCAGCGTAAAGCATTTCGCCGTGAATAACCAAGAGACAAACCGTACGACATGTCGATGTGGAATGTAGCGAGCGTGCCTTGCGTGAGATTTATTTACCCGCTTTCAAGGCGGCCGTACAGGAGGGAGGCGCCTTGACGGTAATGGCCGCTTATAATAAATTCCGTGGGGAGTTCTGCGCGGAGAATAACTACTTGGTTCGCAAGATCCTTCGGAATGAATGGGGATTCGATGGCGTATATGTAACCGACTGGGGAGCTGCCCATAGCACGGTTCCTTCTATGGAGGCCGGCTTGGATCTGGAGATGGGCACGCTGATCGATAAATATGAGGATTGGTATTATGCCAACCCCTTGATCGAGGCTGTTAAATCTGGTAAGATTCCAATGAGCTTGGTGGACGAGAAGGTGGGCGATGTCTTACGTGTGATGATCAAGACGAATGTCTTGGACCCGAAAAAGCGTTTCGGCCCCGGCTCCATGAATACGAAAGAGCATCAGCAAGCCACTTACGACGCGGCTGCCGAAGCCATTGTCTTATTGAAGAACCAGAATAATCTTCTCCCGTTGGATTTCTCCTCGATCAAGAGTCTGGCGGTAATTGGCGATAACGCTACCCGCAAACATTCCAATGGTGGCTTGAGTTCCGAGATCAAGGCGGTTTACGAGGTAACTCCATTAGAGGCGCTTCGTGCGAAATGGGGCGATAAGGTGGATATCCGTTTTGCCCAAGGTTATGAGAAGTTATCTACTTTCGTGGAGGGTAGCAATAATGGGCAAAGCTCTGGTACTTTCTCTTCCAAGACACAGGAAAGCGACGCGTTATTGAAAGAGGCGGTAGAGGTTGCCCGCACGAGTGACGTGGCCCTTTTGGTTTGTGGTTTAAACCATGATTATGATACCGAGTCGTTCGACCGTCTGAATATGGATATCCCATACGGGCAGGTTGAGTTGATTCAAGAGGTGGTAAAGGCGAATCCTCGTACGATCGTGGTCATGATCGCCGGATCGCCGTTGAATATGGCCGCCGTAGATATTTGTTCCCCGGCTATCGTTTGGGCTTGGTTCAACGGCATGGAAGGAGGAAATGCCTTGGTGGACGTATTATCCGGCAAGGTGAATCCGAGCGGTAAGATGCCGTTCACCACTCCCGTGAGCTTGGATCAATCTCCGGCGCATGCGTTGGGCAACTTCCCCGGCAGGGATCTGAAAGTGAATTATGAGGAAGATATCTTGGTAGGTTACCGCTGGTTCGATACGAAGGGGCTTCCGGTCGTTTATCCGTTCGGTTACGGCTTATCCTATACGACATTCAACTATTCCAATCTGAATACGGATAAAAAAGACGTATGATCAAGCGGACACGATCCAAGCGACTTTCACCCTAACCAATACCGGAGACCCGTGAAGGAGCTGAGGTGGCCCAATTGTATGTAAGCGATCCGGTTTGCTCCGTGATGCGTCCGGTCAAGGAGTTAAAAGGCTTCAAGAAGGTATTCCTTAAACCCGGTGAGAGTCGGCGAATCACGTTGGACATCCCCGTATCCTCTTTAGCTTTCTATAGTGAGGCACAAAGCCAATTCGTCGTAGAACCCGGCGAGTTCATCCTCCAACTAGGAGCCTCCGCCTCAGATATCAAGCAGAGAATCAGCGTGGAGGTGAAATACTACCCAGTTGTAGAGACGGGGCACGCCCCGTCTCTACAAATAGATATTGCAAAAATAACCGCTAGGACACTTTTTTCGTTACATTTCCTTGAACAAGAGCGCATCTATAGAGTTATATCCATATAATAACAATATAATTAAAGATGTGCTATGAACTCTCTACAAAATCCATTGAACGCTAACTATCCGCAAGATGTTACCCAAAAACCGGGCGAGAATGCGGTTTTCATTGTCTATGCTCTAAAAGATCTCCCCGACACGATTGATAAGGTAAAGGACGTGTGCGCTAATTTCTCCGCTTTGATACGTAGTATGCGCAATCGCTATCCTGATATGCAATTCAGTTGTACGATAGGATTCGGGGCGGATGCTTGGAAACGTTTCTTTCCGGAGCAAGGAAACCCCAAAGAATTGCAACCGTTTGAAGAGATCAAAGGAGTTAAGCTTACGGCTGTTTCTACCCCCGGGGATTTACTATTCCACATCCGCTGTAAGCAGATGGGACTGTGCTTTGAGTTCGCCTCCATTATAGACCAGAAACTGCGAGGTGTCGTGGAATCGATTGATGAGACCCACGGTTTTCGGTATAGAGACGGTAAGGCGATTATCGGTTTCGTGGACGGTACGGAGAATCCTGCCGTGGATGAAGACCCCTATCGTTTCGCGGTAATCGATGAGGACCCCGAGTTTATGGGCGGAAGTTATGTGTTTGTGCAAAAAATACATTCATGATATGGTGGCATGGAATGCGCTTCCAGTGGAAGAGCAAGAGAAAGTCATCGGTCGCCGTAAATTCAACGATGTTGAGCTATCAGATGAAGAAAAACCGAAGAACGCTCATAACGCCGTGACGAACATCGGAGACGATCTGAAAATAGTCCGTGCTAACATGCCATTCGCCCATACCTCCAAAGGTGAATACGGTACCTATTTTATCGCCTATGCCAGCACGTTCAGCACCACCCGACGAATGCTGGAGAATATGTTCGTCGGTGATCCCGTAGGCAATACGGATCGTCTGCTGGACTTCAGCACGCCGATAACGGGAACTCTTTTCTTCGTTCCGTCGTATGAGTTGCTTGATAAGTTAGGGGAATAATTATTTATCCATCCTTAACTGTCTAGTTAACAGACTTCCGCAGTGCCAATCATTTTCCATATCGTGGCACGACAGTGCCATCAGCGTGGCATAGCTGTGCCTTCCTTATGGCAATGGTGTGCCATTGGGATGGCACAGTCGTGCCATTATGATGTGCTTATCTTTTAATGAAAGGCTTGTTGACTGATAAGGTTGGAGTTACGGATAACAGAAGTAAACCGCCTATTATCAATACTTCAAATATCCATAGCGGTTATATAGTGTTGGGAGTGTAGACGCGTGTTGTATGTCGTTTGCGGATTTCAACCCGGATTTATGAAGTTAACTTACTTTGCCGTTGAAGCTAACTTACTTTGAAATGTTAGTTAACTGGTAACTTTCTACCTAAAAAAGCCATTTGGCAATGTACCTAATCCTTTTTTGCGCTATAAAAGTATTTTGTAAGGTCATTCCGTAGACTTTAGGGTAGTAGTCTTCGTACTGTTTGATGGATCGCCATCTTGATTTTTTCCTTAATAATCAATTATAATTAAAGAATATATCATATATTTGCCTAGCTAGTAATTAAGACAGAAAAGCAAAAGGTAAAAGCGTAGGTTTTTATCTACTTATTCTTTCTTTGTTGGTAGTAAAACAATGATAAAATAGAAAACGTATGGATTATCATAGACTAAAATATTTTTAATACGTATATTTGCGACAATAAAAGGCTTTTAAGTTAGAAGCCTTGTGTTGCGTGCGATATTTGTGCGAGTTGACAAAAATCGGCCAAATTTTTCGAGACACTCAATGCACAGAGAAAGCCCCGCAACCCTTTATTAGATATACGTGTTATCTATGCTACTGTATAGTATAGATAGATTATTGTATACAGATAAGGGGGGCGTGCGGCTGACTTTATTGAGTGTTGAGGCTTGGCCGAGCCTTTGTCAACAATATTTTCAGCCAATCGCCCTTTCTTTATTTTATAATGAAAGGCCAGCTCTTCAATATAACGCCAAATAACGCCCTTTTTAAAGATAAATAGTATAAGTTTTACTTTAATCAAATAGTTATGCCTGAGTTTATTACTCTTGAAGAAGCCGCTCGTATCACCGGCTTTCCATCTCAAGAAATCCAGCAATGGGCGATATCTAAAAAAATTAACATCTTACGTCGTGAAGCAAGGTGTTCGCCTAGTCGATCTGACCAATTTGCGTGAATTCATTTCCCATATCGAGCGTATGGGAATACAAAAGCTATACCTGCAACTTATCATCCAAGACAAGGAAGAAGAGATAAACGAGATCATCTCCCAATTCGATGATTACCTTTTCTGCCTGCGATCCCTTAAAAACATCTCTCCCCTACTTAAACTCATTATCGCCGAACTATCAACATTCATACACGACAAGAAAGACCGACTTATCTTTACGGAAATAACTTCCGGAGCCAAGATAGAAGACGTAGCTGAAACGTTGTGGTATATCCTACGACGGAATCTGTCGCCGATATAAGGTCATATCGCTCCGCTTGCAAGAAAACATGGGCTTCCTGACCGAATACAAGAAAACAATCACGAACCAAGACCTTGAGATAGAACGTCTGTGGATAGAGAACAGGAACATGGAATACGAATTGAGAAGATTATATCAAAAAGGCGCTCCAAAACGGTCTATGTATCGAATCTCCCCCGATCACTTAGCCCCCGTTCCCTTAAATGCCCGTCGAAAACGGGATATGCCAACCCATTACCCGTCTCACCTTAGCGCCCTATATCCGTAAATGCCTTACAACCTTGAAAATAGAAATCATAGAAGATATTCTACGTTACGCCCTCAAAAACGGACTCGACTCTTTATTAGACCTTCCCGGCTTTGGCGCTCTTGGTTTGGCCCAACTGAAATTCCAACTCGAAAAGCATAAGATAATCGATAAAACCGGGCATTCCGACCTTTATCAATATATCATTTGCGAAGCGGATAATTAGTGAGGACATTCTTTGTCCTCAAGTAGAATTTAACTAGATTTCAAGGATACTCATACTGTATTTACATTTTTTTTGGTATATTTGCGATATGAAGTTACGAAAAGAGTGTAATTTATTGGAAATGAGCGTAGGTTAATTGCTCTTGATAGTAATAGGTTACGATTTAGTTAGTTATCTACTGCATTATCCTTCTGCGCGTTGCGTAACCTTCAAAGAACTCTTCGTATGCAAAAGTAGCTATTTAATTCGAGATTTTGATATAAACTCCCGATTTTTTATCCCCTCATTCATAAGAATTTTCCGTAAAAGCGGTATTGTCCGTCGGCACACCATTGCCCAAAACGAGTTTGGAACAAACGTGTGCCGACTACCGCATAGCTGGAGAAAAGGGCATTGCCTCACGCCTAAACGATGTTTAGACAGATGAAGCAATGCCCCTTTCTTTTGCGCCTATGCCAAGAGGTGCTTTTACGGGTTTTCAAATGATTTTTCTTTTTTCGCTGTCTCTTTTGCCGGAAGCGGAAAGTGAATGCAGAGTGTGTCAGCCTGCCCCATGAATGAAACAGGCGCCCACACACAGCCGGACAAACCGGGAAGAATGATTGTTGCCACCCGGCTGAACAAGTTCCGTCGGATCGGAAACAATCATACTTCCTTTGTTGTGGTTTGCCCTTTTCACGCTTCCGGTGATGTCTTTTTCCTTTTGGTGATTCTTTTTTTTACGGATTTTCCCCTGAAGATTTTTTTCTACACAATCTGCCTCTGTTTTCGTTTACCTCCATTTTGCGCCTTTCAGTAAGCCGCATCAGTCAGTCATTTTCGTTCTGGGCGCAAAGGTAATTCCGGGATTGGACGGGAAAGCAAGGTCAAGCCTCCTGTTTTCGGTAAAAATCTCCAGCCCTGCGGGTAGTATTTTGACCGAAAAAAACCTTGCATTCCCTAATCCCTACCTTTTCAAGCACCCGAAACGAAAACGACCGATGCGACAGAAAGACGCATCAAAAAAAATGTCGGATAAACGAGAGGCAGATAAGATAGTTTGAAACTCAACTCCCTCAGCTCTTGAATCCGCATTAAAAAAGAAAAAAATCAAAAACAGCGAAGATATGACGGCAACGGCAAATTTCAGACAAATGGCGCAACACATCGGGTTGGCGATATGCGGCTTGATGATGCGCACCGCCTTCGGGGTGTTCGGCATCCTTTGGGGCATCATCAGAGAGATTGTAAACGGAGTGTTCCGAGTGGCGATAGGTGTAATCGTGGCTATCCTTTCCACCATTGCCTTCTTTGGCTTCATCCTTTGGTTATTCACCCTTTAACCCTTACCGACATGGCAAAAAGAAACAGCAAGACGGCAGCGCAGCAGTGCAGATATTACGAGGTGGACAACATCTTCGTGTATATGGTGGAAACGTACATCAACGGCAATTTTGAAACTTTCCGAAGATTGTACCACGAACTGAACAAGGACGCACGGAGGGATTTCATGGACTTCCTTCTCAGCGAGGTAGAGCCGACCTATTGGAGAGAGATACTGAAACAGATAATCTAAAAATGACAGCGATATGAAAGGAACAGACCATTTCAAGAGAACGATATATATGTACTTGGAACAGCGTGCGGAGGAAGATGCGCTATTTGCAAAGAAGTACCGCAACCCTGCCAAGAACATGGACGAGTGCGTGACCCACATTCTGAACTATGTGCAGAAAAGCGGTTGCAACGGTTTCACGGACGGAGAGATATTCGGGCAAGCCATCCACTACTATGAGGAAAACGAGATAGAGGTGGGCAAACCGATGGACTGCCAAGTGGTTGTGAACCACGTTGTGAAACTCACGGCAGAGGAAAAGGCGGAGGCACGTCAGAACGCTGTCCGCAAATACCAAGAGGAGGAACTCCGCAAGTTGCAGAACCGCCACAGACCGTCAGCGAGAAAAGAAAACCAACCCCAACCCTCATTATTTGATTTAGGCTTATGAAACCGAAGACCAAGATACAGAAAGAGGTGGCAAGACTTTCCGCCAACCTTCGCCCCATATCAGCGACACAAATAGATTGGGCATACCGCCACTGCGTTGAGCATATCGGCTACCGCACCAAGAAAGGGAACATCACCTGTTCCGACTGCGGTCACGAGTGGCACAGCGACAGCGGACTATGCGACACCCTTGAAGGCTGCACCTGCCCCAAATGCCATGCCGAACTCAAAGTGCAGGACACACGCAGACGCATCTACAAGGAAACGCAGAATTTCAGCGTGATAACCACCTGCAAAGGGTATCAGGTAATCCGCGTGGCGCAGGTCAGATGCGAGAGCAGGAAAGGCGAACCGATGCGTTTCTACTGCCACGAGGTCGTGCAGCGTTGGATTTCACCCGACGGCAAGGTTACGGACATGGCGTTGCTCCGTGGCTTCCTTTTCTGCTATTGCGATGTGTGGGCATTAGGCAGCGATATGGAGGTAAGACCGCACAACAGCCTATACGATGATGTGGTGGCAAGAAGCTGTGCATATCCAAAGATGAGGATATTGCCCCAACTCAGACGTAACGGCTTCAAGGGCGATTTCCACGGCATCTCCCCCGTGCGTCTTTTCAAAGCCTTGCTTTCAGACCCAAGAATTGAAACCCTTATGAAAGGCGGTGAGATTGAGGTCATGAAACACTTTCTTTTCAATACCCGTACTGCCGATGAATGTTGGGCATCATATCTGATTGCCAAGCGTCACAAGTATCAGATAGACAACCTCTCAATGTGGTGCGACTATCTGCGTATGCTCAAAAAACTCGGTCAAGACCTCCGTAACCCGAAGAACATCTGTCCCGAAGATTTCATGGCGGCACACGACAACGCAACCCGAAAAATTGAAGCCATACACGAGAAGGAAAGAGCCGCAGAGCAACGCCGTTGGGAGATTGAAAGGCGTGAGCGTGAGCAACAGCGACAACTCCAACGAAAGAAAGATGCGGAGGATTTCATCGCCAACAAATCCAAATTCTTCGGCTTGGTAATCACGGACGAGGAAATAATCGTCAAGGTGCTTGAAAGCATAGACGAGTATTACAACGAGGGCAAGACGCAGGGCATCTGCGTGTTTGGCAGTGGATACTACAAGAAAGCCGACACCCTCATACTATCGGCAAGGATTGGCGATGAGATTATTGAAACCGTAGAGGTGGACTTGCGAACCCTCGAAGTGGTGCAGTGCCACGGCAAGCACAACCAGGACACCGAATATCACGAGCGCATCATAGACCTTGTGAACAAGAACGCCAACCTTATCCGTGAGCGGATGAAAGCGGCATAGCATAACCCCTAAAACAACATTGATATGGAAGTAAGAATTGAAAGTATGATTTGTGTGTGGGATGATGCAATCCCCACGATGTTCCTTGAATTTGTGAACCTCCTCACTCTCACAACGAGTGAGGGGGAATTGAGAAAGAGCGTAAAGGAGTTTGCCGAGAAGCACGAACTTGACAAGTTTTTCCTTTACGGCTTCGGCTCACACCATTTCTACCTGCACCAACGCTACACAAGCAACCCCGAAATGGTGATGAAGAACAGAGTTCTGTCAGTACATTTTTAACCATCTAAAAAGCAACATTATGACAACACGAATGACCATCAACGGAGTAAGCACCTGCGCGGAAGCAGGTACGGAGAAATACGAGCGTTTCCAATCGGGTATCGGAAGACGCAGGCGGACACTTGTGCAGTACGACTACCGCCACCCCATAGACAGAGAATTGTTCTCTTGTGTCAAACCCACGTTGGACGAGTGCCGAGCCGCACGGGACAAGTGGCTGAACGCAAAGAAGGGAAAGGAGGACAGACTATGAACACGACCTATCAAACGCTGATAGTCAAGTTCAGCGAACCTATCACGGCATTGGACGGTATCTTTGACGATACCGGAGCGTGGGGAACGGACACCCTCAAGGGGTGGATAGATGATTACGAAAGCACACGTTTCACCGCCACCGACAGCCATACGGCAGTCATCACGAGCGAGTACAATATGGAATGTGTGAAAGAGTGGCTACAACGGCAGACCCCCATTTCCGAAATGCGAGAATTTTGAACGGGATGGCGGTGTCCGCACCGCCAATACTTAAAACCCTAAAAACAAAAGATATGATAGCCAAGACGATATTACAGCAGATAGGCGGAAAACGCTTCACCGCCATGACAGGTAGCCGTGATTTCATAGATATGGGCAACGGCTTACGGATGAGCCTTGCAAGGAACAAAACAAGTGCCAACCGCCTTGACATCATCTATGACGAAGGGGCAGACCTCTACAATATGCGCTTCTACCGCAGGACGTTCAGCAAAAAGACCTTTGAGTGCAAGACAAAGGACATTGCCGTACACGAGGGTATCTATTTTGATATGCTGGAGGAAATGTTCACGATGGTGACGGGACTTTACACACGCTTTTGAGTGGCGGGGCGGCGAGAGCCGCCCTACTTTCTTTCAGTGAGCATGATGGCGGACAAAGAAAGTAGCAAAGAAACCTTTGTCCAATCTGCGATAACTAAAAAATCCGCAAGTAAAACTTGCGGAGGCTATATATTGGGTCGTTATTTTTTGGTGGAGGGGAATGATAATCTCGAACCGTTGAACTACACATTTCTGCTTCGTCTCCATTTCCCCCAACGATTTGATACGTTCAATCATTTTTGTTGTTCCTTTCTGAATTTTCCTAAATACTTTCTTCATAATTTCGCTATACTTTTTATGGTTAATAACTATGTTTTGTATTGCTCTCACAACACTTACAACTTGAAGTGTTATTTGGAAACCGATAGGCAAAAATGGCTCAACGATGTCAATTAACGAGAAAATCCTACGATAATCTATCAAGTGATAGAGCAAAAGACGTGCCAAGTTAAATATGGCACGTCTTTTGCCAGTTTTGTCAGTCCTTTTATGGGATATACAACAGCGCAAACTCCGCCTTTCTCCGTTTGAGCAGCATGGCGTGGCGTTTTCCTTTGTAGTTGCAGAAGGCTATATACTCACGGTAGATGTTCCTGTCACCAGCTTCCAGCTTCTTGATTAAGGTGCTTTTGGGGATTGTTTTGCTGCCTAACAGCTTCGCCGGTCCCACATTGTAAGCTAACGTGCCAAGCAAAATCGAATCAACCCCGAATTTACGGAACATGGCGACAAATTTGCGCAGGTCTTTCCGCAAAAGTTCATCCGCATCCCGTTTTGTCATGGTTCGTGCCGAATACTTCTCGTTTGGCAAAAGTTTGTGACCCCAACCGACGTATGGGTAGTGTTTTTTCTGAGTGCCAGCCTTCAAAGTAGCGGCAGCATAAAAAAGCACGTTCCATAAGCGGCAGTCGGTAGATTGCCGCCTGCCCGTCCGTTCCCTCTTGGCGGCTGATCTGCGCGGACACAGAACAGACCGTCAGAAGTGAACAGAGCATTGTCATGAATACACGCATCATTTCAACAAGGGGCTGAAGTTGCCGATGGGAACGATGGTAAGATCGTCGTCCTTTACATTCCTGTTGTTGAAGTCAAATTCCAGTTCGTAGGAGTTGCTAAAGTTATCCTCCACCACCACGATGAAATTATGCGCCTCATCACCCGCCGCCGTGTAGTACAGGCGGAATTTTTCGTTCTCCAGCAGGTAGCGGTCGTTAGGCAGGAAGGTGATGCCGTTATCCATTTTGAGCGAGCCTTCCCCCTCGAACTGGAAATAGCGGATGGTATAGAGCGTACCCGAAAAGTCGCCCTCCTTTTTCAGTTCACAGCGGATTTCCACTGTCTGCCCCTTTACTACCTTGTTCGGCACGGGCATGACCTCCACCGTGAAGGGATAGGACTGCTGGATGTCCATGTCATCGTCACATGACACGAGGGTGAATGACATGGCGGCTATCAGGCATAACGCCACTGCCTTGAATATTGATGTTCTCTTGTTTCTGTTGTTCAGTATGTTCATTGTTCTTCGATTTTTAGATGGTTGTTTTTCTGTTTTTTCGTTGTCAGTTGCAGGTACTCGTTCAAGTCCTTGCAACCGTCATAGAGGGAGGAACGGTCGGTGACACGTTCCCCGTATCGCATGGTAAGTGCGGCAAGCGTCCGCCGTCCGGCTTCGTCACGGTCGAGGAAGCAGCCGATGCGCCCGTATCCGTCCAGCAATCCCGCCGCCTTCTCCACGTTGGCGACTGAGTTCAGCACAAGACAGTCAGCGTTACCGGTTACACCAAGCGTCACGGCAGAGAGAAAGTCCATGAAGCCCTCGAACACGAGGCACTCGTCAGCCGGGATGTCATTCGCCTTTACCAGTGATACAGACTTCGGAGGTATGCAACCCTTGAAATATCGGCTTCTGACTTCATAGCCACCTGCCATGTTCGGAAAGCCAACGGCAAAATACCGTTTCCCACGCACACCGTAGTTCAAGCGGCAGCAGTGACGGGATGCGATGGCGTAAGGGATGCCCCGTTCCTCTAAATACTCCGTCAGCAGTGAGCGGAGCAGCGGAGCGACCTCCACATCCTCAAAAACGGATTCGGTCGGCTTCGAGAGATAGACGGGCTTTTCCCATCCGGCAACCGTCATATTGGCGGCTTCCGCTATGAACTTCGCTTGCTTCATGAAGTCATCGCTTTGCAGAAACTCCCCGGCAAGCGTGAAGATGTCGCCGCCCTTGCCCAAACGTAGGCTCGGTACAGAACGCCTTACTGCCTTTCGGCAGTAGGTTTTCCCGTACCTGCCCCCAAACCGTACTTGCATGTCTCCACGCATACGGCTCTCCGTTGATAACATGACTTTATTTAGCATGGCTGTGTATTTTGGCATAACACTTTTCACAGACAACCAATGTCTTCCTATGCTTTTCAAGCATCAGCCTGTCACATTCAGTTTTTCCTTTAAGCTGATTTAGCTTTCTGACATGACGCATGACTACAGGTCCGACTTTTCCACATAATTCACATGTTCTCGCATCCAATCGCTCAGTAAGTGTCGGCTGTGGAATTGCGATTGTGTAGGATAAGTCGTTTACCTCCGTATAGTACATTGGTGGTTTACGTTTGAATCCCTCATTATAGAATTTCCTGTACCGTAATTTACCTTTTGCATCCTGATATGGCACTATAATGTCATTCCCAACCTTATATTTGTCAATGACTTTGCTTACAGTGCTATTGGTTTTTCCTGCAATGGTATGGTACATACTGTACTCCATGATGTATCCAAACTTTGAGAGCGCGTATGCCACGTTGTTGGCAATGCAGTAGTAGTTGTAGAACCCTCTGATTTCAGAGTTATATGCCGCCACTATGTCCTCGATTTTCTTCTTCATAAGATTGCCTCTGAACTTTGCAAACCAAACTTGTCGGCCATTTTCTACCTTGTATCTGATGGCGCTGTATTCTTCCAGTTTGTTCCGCACCGTTTCTATGGCGACCTTTAGGACTATCTTACCGTTGTAATAACGGGCTGGCACATTGTTCTTGTCCCGCTTGATAGCATCAGACTTACGGACTGAAACATCGAAGCCAAGAAATTTCGCGGGCTTTTGTGCGTTTGTTATCAATGTCTTTTCCTGTGACAGTTCCAGCTTGAGGTTTTCTTCCATATACTTGGTAATGTCCGACTTGATTTTAACGCACTCTGCCTTGCTTCCGATAACACCAATGAGGAAATCATCTGCGTATCTTACGTATCGAAGCCTTCTGTATGTTTCATCCATACTGTCTCTGCTCTCAATCTTTTGCCTTTCACGTCTCAGTTTCTCATACTCATCCCTAAGCTGTAATCTGACATCTGCATCCTGTATGTTCTTGATGCTTTTAAGGATGCGTTGCATCTTATCGCTAAGTTGCTTGTATTCTTTGGTGATGTGTCTTTCATTTTTCCCTTATTGAAGCGTAGGGCGTATTCTTCCATATACTTGTCAAAATTATCAAGATAAATGTTTGCCAGTATAGGACTGATATTACCGCCTTGTGGAGTTCCCTTGTTTGTATTATGAAACTTCCAGTCTTCAATATATCCCGCATTCAACAACTTGCGGATAAGCCTTAGAAATCTATCATCGGCAATCCGTTTCCGCAAAGTTGCAATCAATACATTGTGGTCTATGTTGTCGAAGAATCCTTTAATGTCTCCTTCCACAAACCATTTTGTACCTGTAAATGTCTTTTGGATATGGGTCAATGCGGTATGGCAGCTTCTGTTTGGTCTGAATCCATGTGAGGTGTTTGCAAACACCTCTTCATAGACGGCTTCAAGAATCATGCGCACCACCTCCTGTACAAGTTTGTCCTCAAAGGAAGGAATTCCAAGCGGTCTTTTCTTACCGTTTTTCTTGGGTATGTATATCCTTTTTGCCGGATTAGGCTTGTAAGACTCATCTCTCAAAGATGCAATGACTTTGTTTATTCTTTGAAGACTCATCCGATTGATGGTTTTCCCATCCGTACCGGGTGTCATATTGCCTGGTTTGGCGTAAATACGCTGGTAAGCAACATGAAACATCTCCTCATTGAATAAGATACGGTACAGCCTTTCGAACTTGTAATCCGAAACTTTACCATGCTTGTTTAAAGCTTTTAATACTTGCTCAGGACTTCTCATAATGTCTCACACATTTTCCATTATTTGTATTAAGTTATCTAACTGCTTCCCTTCGCCATGTACAAGGCTTTCCCTTGCTCGGACTACTACGGAAGCTCCGTTCCCATGTCAGATATTCAGGGTCCTATGCCCATAGCCTTACGGCATTCTGATTTAGGGAATCCCCATTTGCTTTCACAATAACTGTTTGGCTCGGCAGACTGTCGGATGCGACTTACGTTCCTATTCCACTTATTGTGGTTGCTCTGAAGCCAGCTCCTGCTCCATTGTAATTTCGGTTTACATGGGGTGCTTCAGCCCGACGTGAATCAAATACCTTTCGTCGGGGCTGGTACGTGTGCAGCAGAACTATCGTTCAACCAATCAGGCTTCATCCTTGTGTCTGTCTTTTCCTCTCGCCATGCAGTCGCAGCTTGGTATTTAGCTGACTAATGACTTTACCGACATGCTTTTGTCACCTTTGGATTTCTCCTCCAGCTAAGTCGTTGAGGATAGGTCTGTTGAACTCTAACCTAATCTCTTGCCATAGAGATATTTATTGTGTAGCCTATATGGGCGCATCGAAGTCGTACCAGAGCTGTTTCGCCACGTTCACACGGAAAGAGGATGTGCGCTCGCCCCTGTACGGGGCAAGATACCACAGCTCGTTACCGCTCCTTCTGACAGGCTCATGCCCCAGCCGTGCGAGAAAATCCGCAAGCGGCATCCTTCTGACAGCATCTATTTCCGTCCTTTCCATGCCCGTGTCAGTTGATGATGAACTTGATACCGACCCCGAACTGCGTGTGGAACTTCCGTGTGTCGCCACCCCAAAGGCAACGCTCCCGCAGGTTGGCAAGCAGGGCGATACGGTCTGCCACGTAACACTCCACATCGAGCGTCAGCGCACCGCCGTAGATGAAGGCGTCCCGGTCGTGCAGCGTGGAGCCGTCATGCAGCACCTTCTTCCCCCAATTTACCGCCTCATATCCGGCGAGAGCCGAAGCCCCGGCATAGACGAAAACAATCTTTCGGGCGTCCGACAGTATCTTGAAGTAATAGCCGCCCTCCGCCGTGAACTGCGCCACGGGTATCTTGGTGTCCTTGTAGGGATTGTTCTTCAACAGGTATTCGCCACCGAACACCCACTTGTTCCCCTTCTTCGTGTAGGTGGAGAGAGCCGCCCCGAAGCTGTACCCGCCGTCCTTGCCGCCGAGATTGAAGCCGTCCGCCATGTCCGCCCTCACCTCGATGCCCTGCATCTTCGGCAGACACCGCTGGGCGTGCGCCTGCCCTGTAAAAAGGGCAAGCGACGCGATGATTATTGCGATGTACTTTCTCATGGTCAGCGTACTTGAAGTTCGTTGATGGTACCCGCGCGTACCAAATCCTCGTTCTCAATCACGAAGGACTGGTGACGGCCGCCGTTCTTCTCGTTCAATTCCACCACGAGGCACTTGTCATCGGGGATGGTGAACTTCGCCATCGTGAAGACCGTGCGCTCGCTCTTTTTGCCCGGCACGAGGGTGGCGTAGTTCTGCGCGCGGAGCGGCAGAATAATCTGCTCCTGCACGGCAGTACGCTTCGCAACCTTCTTGTCCACGATTTTCCAAGTGATGTAGTCCACATCGAAAGGCACGTTGCTCTGGTTCTTTATCTCCGTGTGGAAATAAAGCAAGCCGTTGTGCGTGTAGATGCCTTTCAACAGGTATTGGATGCCGAAACGCTTGCAGCCGATATGCTTCACCTCGCGCTTGTTCTGTTTGTGGATGGACTTCATGATAAGGCGCACCAGCATCGGGCTTTCGCTGCCCAGCTCTTTCAGATAGATTTCCTGCGCGTTGTTCGGGCGGTTCACCGTGCTGCCGTCATGGATGAAGTCGCACATCTCCACGTTGAGCAACAGCGGTTCGGCGGCGTACTTCACGTTGAAGGTGTAGAAACTGCCGTCCTCCGTGATGACGGACATATTCGTTTCGTTGGGAAAATTCCTTACGGTAGCCTTCACACGGATGATGTTCTCCGCTCCGTCGGCTTTCCCGGCAATCAGGTCGGGCGAGCCTAAATCGACATAGCGCACCTCCGCCGGAAAAATGACGTGGACGGTCTTGTCGTAGGTCACTTCCAGACCGTGCGGCGGTATCATGCGGTCGAAGGTCAGCTTGCGTGACAGCCCGTGATATAGGTCGCCGTCCGCCTCCTTCTGCGGATAGACCTCCTTCGTCAAGGTCGGTTGTTCACTTCCGTTGGTCGTTTCAACGGTTACATTCTCCTGCGCGTTGGCAGTTATGATGCCCATAGCGAGGGCAAACATGATGATTACTTTTCTCATTACTTTTGGATTTTAGTGGTAATTTTTATTGTTTTCAATATTTTTCTTGGTAAAGCATGACCCTGTACCCGGCTTTCAGATGCACCTTGACGGTTCGCATCTTTTTGGCGATGTACTGGCTCGTGCCTTGTATCAGCCCCTTGCCCAAGTCGGAGGCGAGCTGCGCCCCGGCATTGGTGGAGATGTTGATGCTGCTTCCCAGCGAGCCGCCCATGTTGGCGGCGACCTCCCGGACGGCGTTCATCTCCATCGAGTTCGGGATGAAGATGCCGGGCTGTCCGTCCGTGTCATAGACCGCAAGCTCCACGGGGATAATCGTGCCGTCGTATTCCAGCGAGGTAATCTCGATGTCGAGCCGCTCACCCTGTATCTTGCCCGTGCCGACCACCACCGCACCCCGGGGTATTGTCCTGCCTGCCACCGCCATAGGCTCCAGCAGGCGCAGCCTTACCGTCTGCCCGTCCGTCACGCTCTGCGCCCCATGCACGCACGCCGGTATGGTGTTCCTGTCCAATACCTCCGCCGTGCCGACAGCCGTGTTGAAACCCCGGTTGCGTTCCTGCGATAAGGCGGCGACAAACTCCGCGTTACTCATAGGCTGTGAGAGTGAAGAAACTACTTGATGCTCCACCTGTCTGATAGGCATTGCCTTGTTCTTCTTCCCTTTCTGCACGGTAGTTGGCTCTGCCCTCTGTTCCGCCGATGGCTGTCCTCCGTTCTGACCGCCCATGTACTTTGCCGCCAGCTCGTAGGACTTCTCCATAAGAGCCACCTGCTCGTCCATAGAGGAAGCCTTGCCCCTCTCGCTTTCCAGTTCCGACTCCAGCGATGCGATGCGCTCCAACAATTCGTCCATCTCCGCATTGTCGTTTTTCGGCTGGTCGTAGAAGTTTCCGAGCGTGGCGTTCAGGTCACGGTAGGCGGCTGCGGAGGACTGGATGGTCTGCGGCGTGGCTGGCTTTGCCCTTTCTTCCTTGCCGCCCGGATTGGCGAGGTCGAAGTCCACTCCGTTCTCCGTTCCCGCTATCTCGCGGTCGAACATGTCGCCCAGCTGCCCGATGGCACGGTTGCGGCTCTCCTGACGCTCTTCCATCTCCCCATGCTCGTAGGCTTTCAGCTTGTCGCCGATAATCTGCCGGTTCGCCTTGTCAGCGTCGGGCATCTCGGTGTTGTATCCGTCCGTTCCCGGCGGTTGCTCCTTGCCGGAGGACGGGGCGAATATCAGCCACATCGCCCCGATGAACACCAACACCATAGCGGGCAGCACGATCATCTTCTGCCGTTTCAGCCGTTGCGCCTCTGTCAGCGGTTCGCGCTCCTTTTTCGGTTTCCCCGTTTCGGGAGCAGCTTTGTTCTCTTTCGTCGGTTCATTCTTTGTCTGTTCCATATAAATAAGGTGTTAAGTGATTGCCTGTTTCCGCCGGGGTCGGCAGTTCCACCCGTCCGGCGTGTCCCGTTTCCATATGTGAGCCGTCGTTCCTGCCGATGTCATAGACGGCTCTGCCGAAGGTGTAAAGGGCAAGCACCGCGAAGGCGGCGAACATCCCCAGCACGATGCGGCGGCGTGTTTCCGGCGGCAAGCCGTCCAGATACCCTTTGAGACTTGCCGCCAAGCGTTTCCGTTTGTCGTGGAGTTTCCAATACATGCCCCACATTGATTTTCTGATACTTTTCATGTCCTGTTACCGTTTGATAGTCTGTAAATCCTTGTTCTCAATGATGGTGAAACCCTCGATGGTAAAACCGTTCGGGTTGTCATCCGACCGCGATGCGTTCAGCAGGCGGCAGGTGGTCACGAGGCTGCGCTCGGTGACGTTGCTCTGCCGGATGATTTTCTGTGTGGCGTAGGTCACGGCACGGTAGGGATAGGCGTTGAAGTCGCACACCACGCTGTCCACCTTCAGCACTTGGTTGATGTTCCCGGCGATGATGCGGTTGTAGTACCCCTTCTCCGCGAAGTCCGAATAATAGTGGTACACGCTCTTGTCCGCCAGCAGCAAGGCACGTTTCACGTTGTGTTCAATCGCGCTTTTTTCAGGTGATAGCGTGAAGAACATCTCGTGGAAACGGCGCACATGTTCCCGTGCCTCCGCCGGGCGGTTCTGCGACAAATCCTGAGACAAGGCGAGCATCAGGCTCTTGCCGTTGTCCAGCACATAGATTTTCTCCCGTTGCTTCTCTGCGAAACGGTAGGAGTTCCACACGCTCCACACCGTCACCACGGCGCACAGCGAGAGGAAGACGATACCGAACAGGCGTATCTGCCTGAACGACGATTCGATGTTTCTAAGTGATTTGAATTCCATTTATATTTTCCAATTTATGATTGCACATTGATTATTTCAGCAATTTGCCGACACGTCCGACTGCGTTTCCTGCGGCTGCACCCGCCACGCTGCCCGCCATGCTTCCGGCTCGTCCCGCCATCTGGTTCACGTTGCGACCGTAACCGCCCATGCCTCCGGCTTGGATAATCCAGCCCGCAACGGTGGGAATGGTAAAGTAGCCGATGATGCCGATGCAGAGGAATACGATATACACCCCGTCGCTCGAATCCAGCGAGAAGTTCGGGTCTGCCTGCATCCGCTCGATGTCGTTTTGCAGCATCAGAACCTGTATCTTCGCCAGTATGGTGCTGAACATGTCCGATACCGGTAGCCACAGATAGACCTGTATATAGCGGCATATCCACTGCGTGAGCGTGTTTTGGAAACCGTCCCATACCGACAGGGCGAAGGCTATCGGACCGAGAATCGCCAGCACCACGAGAAAGAAGGTGCGGACGGTGTCTATCACGAGGGCGGCGGCTTGGAACAGCAGTTCGAGTATCTCGCGGAAGAAGTCGCGGATGCTCTTCTTCATGTTGTACATTCCCCGGTCGATATACATTCCCGCCATCGTCACCATGTCGGAGGGCGACCAGCCGAGTTCCTCCAGTTGCTTGTCAAATTCCTCGTTGGACACGAGGTAGGCGGTTTCGGGGTTGCGTACCATCGCCTCGTATTCCAGTTTGTCCTTCTGCTCCCGGTATCGGTTCATGTCCAGCGTTTCCGCCTCCAGCATCTTTGCCGTGCCCTGTACGACGGGTGAGAGGATGCTGTTTATCGTGCCCAGCACCACAGTCGGGAAGAACATGATGCACAGACCGATGGCAAAAGGACGGAGCATCGGGAATACGTCTATCGGTTCAGCTCTCGCCAGCGACTGCCATACCCGGTAGGCGACGTAGAACAGCGCACCCAGCCCGGCGATGCCTTTCGCCACACCAGCCATGTCCCCACACAGCGGCATCATCTGCTCATAAAGTGAACGTAAAATCTGATGAAGGTTGTCGAACTTCATAGGCTACCAGTATCTTTCGTTCATGTTCCCGTACAGCCCCATGATGCGGTCGAGGTCGTTCTTCTTTTTCGCACGCAGGTAACTCACGGAGATGTTCTTGTTCGTGTAGTAGCTCACGAGGTTGCGGTAACGCTTCATCTTCGAGTGGCAGCGTTCCACCACGTCCATGCGCTCCTTGTCGGTCATGGAGAGCGTGGTGATGTTCACCACGTTCCTGAGTTCCGTCAACACTTCGTTGCTTTCCTCCAGCAGTTTCGTGTAGCCGAAAGCGATTGCGGAAAGCTCTTCGGGTCTGAAATTCCCGTCACGGAGCATCCGTTGGAAACTGTTCACATAGATGTCTGTGATGTCGCCCACCATCAGGATGGTCTGCTGCACCTTGCGGGCGTCCTTGACCAGATTGTTCACCGATTTGAGGGCATCGTAATACTTCTTGCCCTGCTGATAGATTTTCACCGTCTCCTGAAAGTTGCTCACCATGTTCGTGGCGGTCTTGGAGGTATGGATGATGTTTTTGGAGGCATTGATGATGCCCTGCGCTAGATTGCCCGGATCGCTTACGACCCACTGTGCGCTTGCCCTGCCCGCGAAAAGCAGGCACAGGCAGATAATCATTGTTATTCTTGTTCTCATGTTACTTTGGATTTTAGTGGTTGTTATTCTTCGGTCGGATGTCCCGGCTGCGGCTTCACCCGCACATAGTCCCCGTTTGGCGAGAAAGTCAGCACATCCGTGGCCTCGTTGTAGGACACGTCGATGCGGAAGCCGGTGTTCATGAACAGGTTGCCGTTCTCCTCCTGCAAGAGATAGGTTTCCGGCTTGAGCTTGCGGCGCAGACCGCTACGACGGAACACCGTCACTTTGTAGGCTTCGCCCTCCTTGTAGATAAGCACGTCAGGTTTTTCCCTCCACGCTCTCCCAGTTCCCGCACAGCATGTCGCGGCGGTTGTCGGCCACGTCGCAGGATTGCAGCATCATGACCGCCAATCCGATAAGGCACTTGCTGACTTGCAGCATTTTCACTTTTGGTAAATTCATACGCGTTTTTCTTTTTTTGGTTGATACATTCTGTTTTTTAGTTATTCCTTTGTTTCTCCGCCTTTCGGCAAGCTGCCGGATGGCGGCTTCGATGTCGTCGCCCAGCTTCTCCGCCAGACGGTAAACCTCCACTTTTTCCGTTTCCTCGGTGGTGTACGCCAGATACTCTTCCGCGCTGACCTCCGTGGCATAGACCGCCGACTGCGTGCCGCCCAAGCCTATCCACACCTCCTTGTAGAGCCGTGAAGGGTTGTTCGCCATGTTGATGGAGAGTATCTGCGACTTCTCCTTTTCCGTCAGTCCGAGCAACGCCTGTATCTGGTCGAACTTGTTCATATATTTCCTTTGGTCAAGCAGGATTTTACAATCCGAGTTGTTGATAATGCTCTCTTTGACCACCGGAGAACTGATAATGTCGTCCACCTCCTGCGTCACCACGATTGCCTCGCCGTAATATTTTCTGACCGTCTTATACATATAGCGCAGATATTCAGCCATGTTCGCCGATGAGAGGGCCTTCCAAGCCTCTTCCACGATAAGCTGTTTCCGCACGCCTTTCAGCCGCCGCATCTTGTTGATGAAGGCTTCCATGATGATGATGGTCACGACGGGGAACAGTTCGCGGTTTTCTTTAATCGAATCTATCTCGAAGACGATGAACCGCTTGCCGAGCAGGTCGATGTTCTCCGTGGAGTTGAGCAGGAAATCGTAACGCCCGCCCCGGTAATACTGCCGCATGGTGGTGAGCATGTTGTCGATGTTGAAGTCGGACTTCTCCACCTTGATGTCACGCTGTGCCAGTTCCTTGCGGTAGTCGTCACGCATATACTCGTAGAAGGTGTTGAACGACGGCACGATGCTACGGTCGGATTGGATGCGCTCAATATAGGCACTCACGGCACTGCCCAGCTCGCCGCTCTCCGTCTTTGTCACCTTGTCGTCCTCCGACTTCCAGAGCGTCAGCAACAGGGTCTTGATGCTGTCCTTCTTCTCCACGTCGAAGATGTAATCGTCGGTGTAGAACGGGTTGAAGCTGATGGGCTTATCTTCCGTGTAGGTGAAATACACACCGTCCGCTCCGCCTGTCTTGCGTCGGATCATGCCGCACAAGCCCTGATAGGAGTTTCCCGTGTCCACCAATACCACATGTGCGCCTTGCTCATAATATTGGCGCACGAGGTGGTTCATGAAGAAAGACTTGCCGCTGCCCGAAGGACCCAGCACGAACTTGTTGCGGTTGGTCGTGATACCTCGCTTCATGGGCAGGTCGGAGATGTCAAGGTGCAGCGGTTTTCCCGTGAGCCTGTCCACCATCTTGATGCCGAAGGGCGAGAGCGAGCTGCGGTAGTTGGTTTCCTCTGTGAACAGGCACACCGCCTGTTCGATGAAGGTGTGGAAACTCTCTTCCGCCGGGAAGTCCGCCGCATTGCCGGGTATCGCCGCCCAGTAGAGTGTCGGGCAGTCGATGGTGTTGTGGCGCGGCACGCATTCCATGCTTGCCAACTGGCTGCCCACGTCGTTCTTGATATGCTTCAGTTCCTCCGCATCGTCGCTCCACGCCATGACGTTGAAGTGTGCCCGTACCGAGGTCAGTCCGTAGGAATGGGCTTCGTTCAGGTATTGGTCTATCCACTCGCGGTTGATGCTGTTGCTCCTTGAATAGCGAGATAGCGACTGCATGTTACGGGCGGACTTCTCGAACTTCTGCAAGGTTTCCTCACTGTTGTCTATCAGCACATACTGGTTGTAGATATGGTTGCAGGAGAGCAGAAGCCCCACCGGGGAGGCGAATGACAGTCGGCAGTCACTCCGGTCGGTGGAGAGCTTCTCGTAACGGGTGTCGGTAGCCACCTTGCCCGGCAGGTCTTCCGCGTCGGAGAGGGTGTGCAGACACAGGCGGTTGTCGCCGATGCGCATCTCCCTTGCCGAAAGCTCGATGTCCTGCAAGGTGGTGTCACCTTCCGGCATGAGCGAGAAGTAGCGTTCAATAAGTCCCGTCTTTCCCTCAGTACCCACAATCTCATCGGTGGAGAGGCGGCGCAGCCTGACAAGCCCGCTGTCGTTCATGATGCGCTCGAACTGTTCGCAGGCTTCCAAGAACTTGGTCGTGGTTTCCCTGTCCAGCTCCTTCGGGATGATATGTCCCCGGCACAGCGTGCTGAAATTGCTCTGCATCCGGTTACGCTCCTTTGTTGTCTTGGTCAGGTAGAGGTAGCAGGTGTGTTTCAGGTACGGACGCTCGTTGAAGTGACGCTCGAAAGAGCGGCTTAAAAAGCTCATGTCGTCCTTCTGAAGCTCCGGTTTGTAGCGTTCCTTGATGAACCAGTCCTGTTTGTGGACGACGGAGTAGTCCGGCAGCACCTTGATAGCCTTGCACCAGCAACTGTGTATCGCCTCGTACTCCGCACCCGTCACGGTGTAAAGTTCCGGTAGTTCCACCTCGAAAGCCACCGTGATGTCGGCGTCCTTTGAGATGATGCAGCCATGCTCCACCGCTAAAAGTGGGAACCTGTTTTCCAGTGTTGTCATTTTCGATGTATTCCTCATTGTCTTTCTTCCTTTCGTTGTCGTTTGAACAGACGGGTTATCCGCCGCCGGTTGATAAGGTATCGGGGATGGCTCCGTGCCGCTCCTAATTTCATCAGCCCGTGTTCACCGTACCGGGCGTTCAGCGCGAAGGTCTGCCATACAAGGAGGGAGGACGATGCCGCGCCGAAGCCGATACATATCCACTGGTCGATACCGACCATGTAGAGGATGACGAACAGGACGAAGAGAGCCAGCAGACCTCCGCAGAAGATGAAGAGGTACTGTGCCTTCAAGCCCTTGAACTCTACCGGACGGCCGATACCCTTGTTGATTGGGTATTCAGCCATACATTATTTATTAAAGGAAGAATGAGCGCAGGATGGTGGCGGCAACAATCAGGAAGATGCACGCGCCGAACCACGAGGCGGCTGTCTTGCTGGTGTCGGGGTCGCCCGATGAAAACTTGCCGTACACTTTTACGCCCCCGATAAGCCCGACGACTGCACCGATGGCGTATATCAGTTTAGTTCCGGGGTCGAAATAAGAACTCACCATAGAGGTGGCTTCGTTGATGCCCGCGATGCCGTTTCCCTGCGCGAAAGCGGAGGCGGTTGCGGCGATGACAAGTGCCGCGGAGAGGATTGCTTTTCTGTTTTTCAAGATGTTCTTGTTCATAAACTGTTCTTGTTTTTTGCCGTCAAAAGGGTGGATGGTCCTTTGTCGGGCGGTTGATACTTTGTTTCTTTACTTTGGTTTTAGTGGATGCCCGTTTGTTTCCACGGACGTGGGCGTGTCCGTTGCGGATGGGGATGCGCCTTGCGTTTCCTCGCCGCGTGGGTTGATGTCATTCTTTCATGTTCATTTCTTTTATTGTTGTCATACATAGTTGCGAATGTCGAACTCCTCGATGTTGTCCGGCACGACGAACTCCTTTTCAGATTTCTTCAGCCGAATCTCGATAAGCCCCTTGATGCGGATGCCTATCTCCGAAGAGCCTTCCATCATTTTCTCGTACAACTCCGTGCCCTCCATGTCGGTGAACACCTTAGCCGCCTTTTCACGTTCCGCCTGTGTCGCGTCCGGGTTTTTTCGGCGGTCTTGCAGGCGTCGTCAATCTCGTCAAAGCTGCTGCCCGAAGCCCGTGGCGTGTCCGAGGCGTCCTCTTCCGGTTCGTCGTCCCCGTATCCCAGTTCCTCCGGCGGTATGCTCGTGAAGGTCTCATCGAGTTTTTCCTCCGGGACTTGTGCCGGGCGGGATGCGTTTCCCGTTTTTCCGTCGTCAAAAGTAGCCTCTTCCTCCGACAGCTCAATGCCTTTTTCAATAGTGGCGGCTTCTTGCGTCGGTATGGCAGCGGTTGTCCGGGTGGATGCCATCCTGAAACGGCTCTTGCCGATGATGTCCGCCTTTTCCGCAGGGACTTCCTCGTGTGCCGCTATGCGTTTAGCCTCATTCCCGTCCAGTGACCGCCATAATCCGACAATGCCCTTGAAGAAGCGGACAATCCGCGTGTCCATGATGCGCTCGTAAAGGAGCAGGAACAGGAACCAGAGGTTGCAGCCGACCGATACCGCCAGCAGAATGTCTGTCATGCTGATTGTGTAATTCATATCCTTCCGCTTTTTGGTTAGAATACTGAATTGTAATTTCGGGCATAAAGGCTCTTTATCGCATCTTCGCACTGGTTGAAGTGGTGCGTCAGCACATGGTCGATGTAAGCGGACAGCGTAAGCCGGTCATGCCCGATTACACGGGTGATACGCATGATACGCTCGTGGTACTCCGGGCGCACATACGCCATCTTCCCCTCACGTGCCTTTACTTCCGGGTCGCGGATGAACAGGCGTTCATAGTCCTTCTCACTGCATTTGCCGCTTACCGGGACAGGCGACAGTATTTCCACACTCGCCTGCACTTGGGTAAACATACCTCCGCAGTCTTGCTGTGGTCTTTTTTCATTCGGTGTCATTTCTTTTTCCATTTTCAAATCAGATCTTCACGTTGTTTCTTGTACAGTTCGTTGATTCTCTCCTTGTGCTGTTCCAGATGCTGGCGCAGCACGGTATCCACATATCCGCCTACTGAGATTTCCCCTCCGGCGATGTCGTTCACGATTCTGAGGATCTTGCCGTGGACGTCACGGCTGATATAGACACATTGGCGGGTCTTTATCTCGTTGCGGCGCAGGAATAGCTCGTTGTAGTCCTCGTCCTGCCTTTTCCGGCGTCCACTTTCCCTCTGCGCTTTTTCCCGTGTTACGGGTTGCACAGGAGATGGTTCCGGTGCGGCGGTGTCCTCTTCGGTCGGTGCAGCTGCGGGTACTTCCTGTGCGGGGCGCAGTGTCCCGTCCTGTGTGCGCCGCCCGATGGAGGCTAACAGCAGTTCCTCGTCGATGCCTTCCGTGTTCACTTTCCTGCTGCCCATGCTCACTGCGGTCTGATGATGTCGCTTATCTCTTCGGAAAACTCCCGGATGCCACTCCCTTTCAGCAGTGCCGTGTCCATCGGGAAGATGGTGGAGCGGAAAACGCTCTTGCGCTCTTCCGAAAGGTCACGGCGGAACTTCTTGCTGTCGGGCAAGCGGGTGGAAAGTACCGGAAAGCCCATTTCGGCTATCACTTCCTCGTAGATGCCGTACAAGTCGTTCCTCTCCCTGCCGTCCACCATCGTCCAGAACAGATGCAGCCCCTTTGTTTTCGCCTGTCCGGTAGTCATCAGCCTGTCGCGGAACATCGTGACGAATTTCAGGGTACTCTCCACGACAAAGCGGTCGGCACTCAGCGGAGTGAAAATGTAGTCCATCTGCGAGAGCGTCTTTATCACGCCGTTGCTTCGGAGTGTGCCGGGCATGTCGAAGAACACCACGTCGGGTTTCACGTCCTCAGTGGCAATCATCCTCTCGGCATCGTCGAGGGCGTTCACCGCATTGCTTTTGACGATGGTGTAGGCGTTCTTTTTGATCCGGCGGAAATGGTCGCAAGCGAGAGCCTTGAAGTAGGTGCTGCTGTCGATAAGCCCCATTTCGTGTTCGCGCAGCCCGTGGATGCTGTGCTGCGGGTCGTCGCAGTCCACGACGGCGACATTGTAGCCTTTCACGTTGTGCAGGTAGCTGGCGGCAAGTGCCGTGACAGTGGATTTGCCGATGCCACCTTTCTGTGTTGCGAATGCAACGAAGATTTCCTTACTCATAGTTCCATTTATTTTAATTGTTGATGATTTGTTTTTCTGTTTCCATACGGATTTGGCTGTCGCACCATCCGCTTCCGTGACTACACACGCAGGCGGGTCGTCGCGTATCCGGTTCTGTGGTGAAGCGGTGCGTCGGACAAATGGTGATTGACGACATTGCGTCATGAAGTCATTGAATCCATACGTCACCGAATTGTCGGAGAACCGGGTTTCCGACGGTTCGGGTATCCGTTTCGGCAAGTATCCGAAGAAGCGGATTTCCGGGTATTTGAATGTTCCGTTTATCATATCTTCAAATCGTTCGTTTCTTGAATCATGCTGCAAATAAACAAGTATATTTTGGAACCTGTATCACTTCTCCGGCAAGTGGCGGCACGTTGCGCCGGTTGGCAGTCATTGACCGGGTCAAGCATCTGTCCGATACCGCTTTAAGGGCGTAACTTTGCACCCGGACAGCAGGGTTCGCCGATGACGCGCGGCCCGGAGTCCTGAAAGGTATTTTCCCAATCCGTCCCCTGACGGATTTTTATGTTCACCTGAACATAGCAAGATGTCTTTTCAGCCGCTCAAAATATTTTGAGCAGCCACGAAAAGCACTTGCCCTTGCAGGGGGCGGGCTTTCCCTCCGAAGTCGGGAAGCCTTTCAGAACTGCGGTGCTGTAATCCGAAGCGGCGGCTTATGCCGTCAATCCGCTAAATCCAAAGTAATATGAAAGAGAAAAGGAAAAGCAAATCAGGGAGAAATCCCAAACTTGATCCGGCGGTGTACCGGTACACCGTCCGTTTCAACGAGGAGGAACACAACCGTTTCCTCGCCATGTTCGGAAAATCGGGTGTCTATGCACGGTCTGTTTTCCTCAAAGCGCACTTCTTCGGGCAACCGTTCAAGGTGCTGAAGGTGGACAAGACGTTGGTGGACTATTACACCAAACTGTCGGATTTTCATGCACAATTCCGTGCCGTGGGTACGAATTACAACCAAGTCGTGAAGGAACTGAGGCTGCATTTTTTCAGAGAAAAAGGCGATGGCGTTGCTCTACAAATTAGAGCAACACACCGTCGAACTCGTGAAACTGAGCCGCCGGATTGTGGAACTTTCAAGGGAAATGGAGGCAAAATGGTCGCAAAAATCAGTGTAGGAAGTTCGTTGTACGGCGCGATTGCCTACAACGGGGAGAAGATTAACGAGGCGCAGGGGCGGCTTCTCACCACCAACCGCATCTACAATGACGGTTCGGGAACGGTGGACATAGGCAAGGCGATGGAGGGTTTTCTCACCTTCCTGCCACCGCAGATGAAGATCGAGAAGCCGGTGGTGCATATCTCTCTCAACCCGCACCCGGAGGATGTGCTGACCGATATTGAGTTGCAGAATATCGCCCGCGAGTATCTGGAAAAACTCGGTTTCGGAAACCAGCCTTATCTTGTATTCAAGCACGAGGACATCGACCGCCACCACCTGCACATCGTGACGGTCAACGTGGACGAGAACGGGAAAAGGCTCAACCGGGATTTTCTCTACCGCCGCAGCGACCGTATCCGCAGGGAACTGGAACAGAAGTACGGATTGCATCCGGCAGAACGTAAAAATCAGAGATTGGATAATCCGTTGCGCAAGGTGGCCGCATCGGCAGGTGATGTGAAGAAGCAGGTAGGCAACACCGTGAAGGCTCTGAATGGGCAGTACCGTTTCCAGACGATGGGCGAATACCGTGCGCTCCTTTCCTTATATAATATGACGGTGGAGGAAGCGAGGGGCAACGTGCGCGGACGGGAGTATCACGGGCTGGTCTATTTCGCCACGGATGATGCCGGAACAGGTCGGCAACCCGTTCAAATCGTCCCGTATCGGAAAGGGTAGCAGGGGTATGAAGACGGTGGAAGCCAGATGTGCCAAATCAAAGGAGTATATCAAGGAGAAGAAACTCGCCGACATGACCAAACGGGCAATCCTTGCCGCTCTTCGGAAAACTTACCGCAGGGACGAGTTTGTCAGGTTGTTGCACGATAAAGGTATAGACGCAGTATTCCGTTTTACCGAAACGGGACGCATCTACGGTGCGACATTCATCGACCACCGCACGGGTTGCGTGTTGAACGGTTCACGCATGGGCAAGGAACTCTCCGCAAATGCCTTGCAGGAACATTTCACGCTGCCGTTTGCAGGAGAGAAACCGATACCGCTGACGCTCCCGTCGGACATCGTCTCTGCGAAGGAAGTCGAGGAGAGCGCGGGTGAAGAATGGGAACACTCTTCCGGCTTGGGACTGCTGTCCGGCGACACGTCGGGAACGGAAGCGCAGGAGGAAGCCTTTGCACGCAGTCTTAAACGGAAGAAGAAAAAGAAAAATCAACGTAAGATCTAAAAAATGAAATTATGCAACAGGAAGATGATTTAAGGGCTTTGGCGAAAATCATGGATTTTCTCCGGGCAGTGAGTATATTATTGGTAGTGATGCACCTCTACTGGTATTGCTATGAAGCGATACGGCTATGGGGAGTGGATATAGGCGTGGTGGACAAGATTCTGATGAATTTCGACCGTACTGCAGGTCTGTTCCATTCCATCCTCTACACGAAACTTTTTGCACTCCTGCTGTTGGGATTGTCTTGTTTGGGCACGAAAGGTGTGAAAGACGAGAAGATCACTTGGCCCCAAATATGGGCGTCGCTCGGTGCAGGTCTTGTGCTGTTCTTCTGCAACTGGTGGATTCTCGATTTGTCATTGCCTCTTGCGGTAAGTACCGCATTATACACGCTTACGATAGCCGCAGGATATGTATGCCTGCTGATGGCCGGGTTGTGGGCGAGCCGCCTTTTGAAGAACAGCCTCATGGACGATCCGTTCAACAACGAGAACGAGAGCTTCATGCAGGAGACACGCCTCCTGACCAATGAATACTCCGTGAACCTGCCCACCCGTTTCTACTATAAAAAGAGGTGGAACAACGGCTGGATCAACATTCTTTTGCCGCAGCGTGCATCCATCGTATTAGGCACGCCCGGCAGCGGAAAATCCTATGCCGTAGTCAATTCCTACATCAAGCAACAGATCGAGAAGGGCTACTCGATGTATATCTACGACTTCAAGTTTGCAGACCTTTCGACCATTGCTTATAACCACCTCCTGAACCACTTGGACGGTTACGAGGTAAAGCCGAAATTCTATGTAATCAATTTCGACGATCCGCGTCGTTCGCACCGCTGCAACCCCATACATCCCGACTTCATGGAGGACATTACGGACGCCTACGAGAGCGCGTACACAATCCTATTAAATTTGAACAAGACGTGGGTGCAAAAGCAGGGCGACTTCTTCGTAGAATCGCCCATAATCCTCTTTGCTGCAATTATTTGGTATCTCAAAATTTACCAGAACGGAAAGTATTGTACCTTTCCGCACGCCATTGAATTTTTGAACCGCAGGTACGAGGATATTTTCCCGATATTATCCTCTTACCCCGAACTCGAAAACTACCTTTCACCGTTCATGGACGCATGGCTCGGCGGAGCTGCCGAGCAGCTTCAGGGGCAGATCGCATCGGCCAAAATTCCGCTTTCAAGGATGATTTCGCCGCAATTATATTGGGTGATGTCGGACAGCGAGTTTACGCTCGATATAAACAATCCGCAGGAGCCGAAAATCCTCTGCGTGGGCAATAATCCAGACCGCCAAAACATTTATGGCGCGGCACTCGGTCTGTACAACTCGCGTATTGTTAAACTCGTAAATAAGAAAGGAAAACTCAAATCCTCGATCATCATCGACGAGCTGCCGACCATATATTTCAAGGGTTTGGACAATTTGATAGCGACGGCACGAAGCAACAAGGTGGCCGTACTGTTAGGCTTTCAGGATTTCTCCCAATTAGTCCGCGACTACGGCGACAAGGAGGCCAAGGTCATAATGAACACAGTCGGCAATATTTTTTCCCGGGCAGGTCGTGGGAGAGACGGCAAAGAATCTGTCCGAGCGTTTTGGCAAAGTGCTGCAAAAGCGACAGAGTATCACCATAAACCGCAGCGACAAATCCACCTCCATCAATACGCAGATGGACAGCCTTATTCCTGCAAGCAAGATTTCGGGACTGACGCAGGGTATGTTCGTCGGCTCCGTAGCGGACACCTTCGACGAGCGCATCGAGCAAAAAGATTTTCCACTGCGAGATTGTCGTGGACGCTGCAAAAAGTAAAGCAGGAGGAGAAAGCCTACAAGCCGATAACCCGTTATTACCGATTTCACGGACGAGAACGGCAACGACCGGATGAAAGAAACGGTACAAGAAAACTACAACCGTATCAAGGCAGATGTGAAACAGATTGTCGCAGATGAACTGGAACGCATAAAGAACGACCCAGCATTATGTAAGTTATTGCCAGATAAATAAATGTATGACAAAAAGCAGACGATAGCAATACAGCATCGTCTGATTTTTATATAGTGCCTTTTAGAGAGATAGTTTCTTCCTCCAACAATCAATATCGTCTGCAGGAACGGCTACCCATAACAACATTTTTAGGTCGTGTACAAGCGACATACACAATACGGAGTTCTTCATTATTATGAATACAGTATTTGGCTGAATTATTCAAAATAGTCGTATAGTTCGTATGAACAGCTCTTTTAGAGAGAAATACTAAAACTGCCTCTAATGTCATTCCTTTTACAGAATGAATTGTTCGTAAATATGGACGTGCTTGTTGCAATTCTTGATTAGATGTTCTGAAAAGTGATTCTATACTAACATTCGCTTTTCTCAATGCAACCATTAAATTTATGCCTTCCCGTTGAAGTTCTGTAATCCAATTAGATAATGTTTTATTCGTTGAAGGTAGTTTTCTGATAAAATCAAGCATTTTTTCTCGATACGACCTAAATCCTACTTCGGCTATTTCCTTACGTATAGTACTTGTGGAAACATACCGTACTTGCTTTGTTATTTTATAGTAGCCTTTTTCAATAAGAGCTAATCCTTCCGTGTATTTTCCTTGATCAATCAGATATTTTCCATGTACGACGTCCCTGATGCCGTAGTGTCCGTTTACCCATGGGCTATTCTGTTTTGCTGAATTATCATTGTTTGTCAATCCGAAATATGTCTCCCCAAAACTTTGTCCTCGAAATACAATAGCATATTCAGATTCATTCAATCCCATCTCATTACATTTTTGGATGAAATCATCAGTAATTTGATTGACTGACTCCGGAGTGCTGAGGTGACCTATCAGGCATGGATGTTCAGCATAATCTTTGTCTATAGCTATTGAATTCATTGCATTTCCAGAAAAACTATTAGCCAATTGACATATTTTTTCGGAACTACGTCTATTTTCTGACAAATTCAATGAATGCCAATCCGGACTATTGTATTTCTCCATAAATAAATGCGGATTAGCTGTATTCCATTCAAAAATAGCTTGGTCTGGATCTCCAATCAGCATAATAGAATCAGCTCCACGTTGAGATAATATGTCAATTATTGCCATTTGCAACTCAGTGGTATCTTGCGCTTCATCTATTATTAGGATTGGAAATCGCTGAACAATATTTTGTGCTATTGAGGGATATTTATTTAATATTTTGAACGCAAAATATGTTGCATCAGCCTGATTCGCTTTTCCTTGTGCAAAATGAATACGTTTCGTCTCAATAATGTCTTTAACATCTTTCCTGTATTGTCCGTCTTTATTCCTCATTTGGCTCCAAGAAAAATTAAATTCTTGTGCTGTAGCTAATGGTATAGGTTCTCCATTTAGGTTGAAAGACACTTTATCTACAAAATAATTTGGATCAATGATTTTTGTCCTATCATAGTTCCGTTTTGAAGCATCATAATCATACCATTTATTAAACTCGGTTCCTATTATTTCGGGACGACAATCACATTCCATTACCAAGTGAGCATAAGGCAAGAATATGTATGTATTTATAAAACTGTCAATTGTACCGATGAATGATGGATAAAAAACATTGGGATACCCGAAAGTGTCTTTCAATTCTTTTTTGATAACATCACAAGCAGTATTTGTAAAAGATACTGCCGCTATTCCTTGATGTCTTGATAAGTTGTTTTCATGTAACAATCTAGCCATACGTGCCGCTACCGAAAATGTTTTACCACTTCCCGGACAAGCTTTCACGACACTTCTCGGCTCGTTGCAATCTACGACTGCTTGCTGTTGTGCTGATAATTGAATAGCCATACTCTTATTCTATGGATACAACAAACAAGATAGCCTCCTTAATATAATCAGGTACATCAAAGGCGTCCTCTGTTCCTAATCGGTCGCAGAGTTGTAAAGCAAATTCAGCTTTATCTTTATTTTGTGCCAAACTTTGCATCAAAGTCTGTGCGTCAAATTCAGATTTTAATCTTTCTGTTTTAGGATGAAGTTTACGATATACATCTCGCATTATGGTTTTATTCTGTCCCGATTGCTCGAACAAATCGTATTCAAGAGTATGGGGAGCCAAACATACTTTCAGGTTATGTTTCTCTAAATCCTTTGCTTTTTGTGCTCTGTCGGATATCTCTTTTCCATCTTCGGGGTCACTATCTGTAATAATCGCACATTTAGACAACAATCGTTTTTTTGCTCATCATCATTATTGAATAATAACCCAAAATGATTGAATGCAACGCCTCCTATATTGACTAACTCAATTCCACTTTTACACAAGTCTATTTTTTGCGGTCAAGAATTTCTTTGCGAGAATTGGAATAATAATCGCTTCTGCGACACCTTCCACTAATAATACGCCATTAGCAAAAAACAATTGGGCTTTTGTCGTGTCCAAGAATTTTCGTAAATGTCGTTTACTTTCTTTCGAATAATCGTCTTCCGATAATCCGTCAAAAGAAAATGACTTTATAATACTTTGTTTACGTTGCAAAACCGAAATATTATTGACATCTGATTTAGCCGTAATCGTTGGAGAATGTGATGTTACAAATACTTGTAATCCTTTGCTTTGTAACTCATTCAGATATTCAAAGAAAGTGTTTTGGTACTGTGGATGCAAGTGCGCTTCTGGCTCTTCAACAAGCAAGGCATTATATATTTCCAACTCATGGTCTTCGCATCTGTTGATAAGGTCTCCCAACACGACAGAAGTAAAAATAAGATTATTTTCACCCAATCCATTTTGAGATAAAGCAAAGTATTTTTGTTCTTGCCCAGCTTTGATCGTTTTATAAACCGGACATTTTAATTCAATACCTCGTACAACATCCGAAAATTCGCGTCCGACATAGCGCATTTCTATATCAGGATGTTTGCGAGTTATTCCCGTACCTTCAAGATGTGTATTAACTTTGTCCTTTCCCGCAATTAGAATATGTTTCCAATCATCAGCATCATTTTCGAACACTTGATATAGTTTTTTTGCGAGCAATTTTTTCTTTTCTTCATTTAGAGGTATGCTTTCGTCGCCTTTGTCATATTTCGTAAGTTGGTTGAATAACTGCGATGTCTTATTGTCGTAAGAATAAGGTTTCAGACAACTTACGGCATCCCTTAATGGGCTTAAATAGGTATAGAAAATTTCTTGTAATGATTCATATGGAACTTGTTGTCCTTCATTATCACCACCCCATATTATTCGCTTGAAATACTTTTTTCTTACCATTATTTTCTTGGATAAATTTTAGGTGCAACTGTATCGTTTGCTTGTTTGGATTATCCTTATCTTGTGATATGAAATCATAGAAACATTCTTTTTCAATTGAAGCATTTCCAAATTCAAATATCAAGTCAAATTGTATGGTATTGTTAGTCTCTGTCGGATTTTCAGGATTGAGATGTAAATCACTTTCTTGAATATAAACAAGATTGTCGGGTTTACCACATCCAAGGCATATGCGCAATGCATCTATTATTGCAGTCTTACCCGAATTATTTTCACCTATTAGGATATTTATTCCACTTTTGAAATAGAGCGTAATATCATCAAACACCCTGAATTTGCTAATATGTAATTGACTTAGATACATTATTTACAATCTTTATATATTTCTATGACTTCAAATAATTCCACCTGTCCACTACATGAAATTCAACGTAAGGACAGGCATCATGTACTACCTGTTATCGTTTCAGCAATTCCTTTCCTTTGTCTGTAAGGCGGTACTTCTGTCGCGGATGTTTCGGTTTTTCCGGATAAATGGGTTCTACCAAATTCTGCCTTGTGGCTGGATACAGATAAAGTTCCAAGAAATTGCTTTTGTCCTTTAGTCCTATTATGCCCATTATCTCTTTGGTCGAAAGGATCTGTTCTCCGATTGCGGACAACACTCTCTCCACTTGTGGGGTAACTGTCGGGTAACTGTCGGGTGACTGTGGGGTAACTGTCGGGTCATATCCCACAGTTCTCCGGGTATAGCGGAAAATAACCCATACACAGTTTCCGTCTGTATGGAACTCCGGGTCAGGAATACCGACACGCCGGCACTCGCTTATCATAAGCCCGATACCCGTCCCCAGCTTTCCAAGACCTCGCTCTTATACAGGACATTCGCTATGATTAGGTTCTGTGGTTCTGAATTATGCCCGCTTAATAAGTTTTTCCATCGTTATATCGGGAGGAAAAGTTCCGCTATTCTCGATTTCCACACGGTCGTCATAGATGGCAATTCCTACCGAACTGCCGGGACGGTGGTACAAGCGGTGGCAAAGGGCATTGGTGCAGCACTCCCTCAAAGCCTTGTAAGGTATTTCCAGCTCCTCCTCACGGTATAATCCTTCTATCTTTCCTGAAAGGGACAGATGTTTGAAAAAGAACGCCATTGCAGCGTCCAGCAGCGTATAAATATTGCCTGTGATACGCTGATTGTCGATGAACTCGTCTTTTGTCGTACCTTTGAAACGCGCCAACCGAAGCAGGCATTGGGGATAGTAATAGAAATCACGGCCGAACAAGACTGCGGAGGCATTATTCAGTTTCCCGTCATGCAGCAGGTTGAATTTTTCGAGAATGGCAGGCAAATCCTCCCTTATGGTGGCTTCAGGTAAACGGCCGCTCCGGATACCTCCGCGTACCGCACCCATAATGGCGTGTTCGTCAAGGTCAGATATTTTGAGATCCGGGTTTGCCATCGCTTCCCAAGCATATTTTCCTCCCCGTTGCATCAGCAACTGGTTATATACATCTTGCGACATGGCGGATGTCACGCTTTCCACCCGTTGATAGGGGCGGTTCTTATACAGATACGGACGTCCGTAACGGGCATCTTCCACATGGAGGGCAATTACTTTCTTGTCGGAGTCAGGTAATGGAACATAGGAAATCTGTACGGCTGCGGTCGGCTCCAATCGGTTGATGGCTTCGGCAAGTTCCCTTTTGGTCTTGTCGCTTACCTCTTGTCCGACAATCTTCCGATTGTCGGTAATGCCGAACAGAACTGTTCCGCCTTCTCCGTTAAGAAAGGCACAAAGTGTTTCCATACCACGCTCCAACTGTCCGGTGGTTGCCTTAAACTCGACCGTATCTGTTTCCGCGTCGGTCGTCAGGTGCTTTATATCATCTAATGTCTGTATCTTCATTGTTTCAAACACAAGGTCTTAATACTTTGCAAAAGTACATAAAATAAGGGAGATACTCAGCAATATCTCCCTTTTATGCAGCCTATCGTCTCATTCTTTCCCGTTCTTCGTCCATATCCATCCGCCGGTTCAACTTCTCCTGCATCTTGTCGAGGAAATAGGTACGGCTTTCATTCTTGCGCAGCTTCATGTCCGAATAGATGTGGTAGCAGTCTTTCGCCTCTACACCCAACAATGAATAAAAGAAGGCGGCGAGTTCTCCGACAGGTATTTCACCGTTGTTGATACAACCCATTTCGACAATTCCATAGAGAATCTCGACAAGATCCGAAGCCTTGCCCGTCCAGCGTATGGCCGTAGCGGTTTGCTGCGGTTGATTATGCGTTTCAGATATGGATAGTGGCGGTACTTGGGGTACAAGAATCTTTTGTGTCCTTCGCACGAAAGCGAGGGCCTTGCGGATATACAATCCCGAAAGGCTATCCGTTTCCACGCCGTAAAACTTCCGGTGGAATTGTAACTCCGTCTCCACATGGATAAGGGCGAGGACGGCATGGTGCAGGTTCATTCCTCCCATACAGAGTTGTATCACTCTATCGGTAAAGTCCCGATAAGACGAACACAGGTCGTTCAGGCTGTCGGCCTCATCGATGCGACGGAAAAAATCCGTTTCCGTCAGTACGATATATTCCATTTGTCATTTCTTTTTTCGGTTATTGACTCCGTTTTCTGTATGCGCACGTAAGTGTTTAGAACAAACGGAGTTCCACCAAATGACAAATTACAATAAGCTATTTACATAATACTGATAAACAGCAATATAAATGCGAAAAATATTTTGAGACCGCTTTTTCGGAGGAGTAAAAGCGTAAAATTATTTAACGGCGTTAAGGTTTTTTAACGCCTATATGGTGTAAAATGCGTTAAGCGTCTGTCAGTTGCTCCGACGAAAAACGGCCTGCACCGTGCCGTCCGTGCAGATACGGGTAGCGGTACATTTCCAAGAGATTTCGGGCAGTGGGGATTGATACAGCCGTTTGCCGCTACCGAGAATGACAGGTATCGTGTAGAGGATAATCTCGTCGATTAATCCCATTCGGAGCATTCCGTCGATGATGGCCGTCGTTTGGTTGTCGGCCTCGATAAGATAGGTGATGTTCGCCGCCTCATTCTCCGCCCAATCGCTCAACATGGTCAGCGAAACGTCTTTGTTCAACAAGTGAGTGGCGGCAGTTCTTAACTTCGCTATCTCGTCGGAAAGGACAGCGGATAATTTGGGACGGTTATCTATCATATATCCGTCAATGGATTGGAGGGCGAGCATCTGTACTTTTGCCATATCGTCCGGTTTTTAGGTTTTCAACCGGAAGCCCTATAAAAGAAGCGTGCAATCCACGCTATCTCTAATGGAGGCTCTGGAATGCCCTTAACAGGAATAGGTGAATGCACGCTATGCAAAAGCATAGCATAAGCAATCACGCAATAGTTCCTGTTAATGTTAATTTTCCAGATTCCCATTAGGACGACTTGCGGTCTTATGTCTATATATAGTCGGACAGAGAGCATAGGCTTTCTGTCCGCTTTTTCTCAAATGTCATGCAAAAGTGGATAGGCCACTTCCGCAATCGTATTGCAAATATATTCTTTTTCTACGGAATATCTTTCATGTTTCATCGCTTTTCTATTGTATGTTATATTGTTCCATCTTCTTATACAGCGTCGGCGGGCTTATGCCGAGCAGTTTGGCCGCCTGCCGCTTGTTCCCGTCCGTCTGCTTCAACGCCTTTATGATACGGTCTTTCTGCATCGACTCATCGACCAACGAAAAGTCCGAAACTCCGCTTTCCGCCTCCGTTGCATCGAGCCCCAATGCGTCGGGCGGAATCAATCCCTCTCCGGTCATTAGTACGGCGGTCTGTACGACCTGCCGCAGCTCTCGGACATTGCCCGGCCAATGATAAAGGGCTAACAGTTTCTTTGCCTCCGCATCGAACCCCGATACGGACTTCTTCAGCTCCGTGTTCATCTGGCCGATGAAGAACTCCGCCAACGGCAGGATGTCTTCCCGGCATTTCCGAAGCGGCGGCAGTTCGACGACGAACTCCCGAATCCGATAATAGAGGTCTCGGCGAAACCGTTTTTCCTCGACCGCCTTATTCAAATCCTCGTTGGTGGCGGCGATGATACGCACATCGGACGCCTTGTCCCGGTTCCCTCCGACAGAACGGTAGGTTTTGCTTTGTATGGCACGGAGCAACATCTGTTGCACTTCCATCGGCAGATTGCCTATCTCGTCGAGAAACAGCGTACCGCCGTCGGCCTCTCCGAAATAACCCGCCTTGTTGTCGGTAGCACCCGTGAACGCTCCTTTCTCATGCCCGAAGAGGATGGAAGCGGCCAAAGACGAGGATAACAGACCGCAATCGACGGCGACGAACGGTTTCTCCGCCCGGTCGCTCCGGCGGTGTATTTTTGCTGCGATATGTTCCTTGCCCGTACCGTTCTCTCCCAATATAAGGACGCTGATGTTGGTCGGAGCGACCAGCCGGATGCGGTGGTCGATGGCCTGAAACGCCTCGCTCTCGCGGTCGAATATATGCTCCCGTCTCGCAAGGCTGCGGCTCTTTCGTTTCAGCAAACTGCGGATGGTGGGCAGCAGCTCCTCTTCCAATGTCCGTTTGCTGATATAGTCGTCCGCTCCCGATTTCATGGAACGGACGGCAGTCGGCACTTCGTCGTAGTCGGTCATAATAAAGAACGGGTTACGCCGACCGTTTTCACGCATATATTTCAAAAGGTCTATGCCGTTCCCGTCGGGAAAGTGCAAGTCGGAAAGGATTATATCGTCATCCGAAACGGACAAGACGGCTTTCTTGGCAGCCGACAGACTGTATATCCTCTCCGTTTCAATTCCCTCTCTGGCCAGAAGATTGCCCACATGGTCGCAATAGACCACATTGTCGTCGATGATAATTACTCTGCCCATAATCCCTCCTTTGTCTCTCGTGCCAGACGGATGATCCGCTCCCCGTTATTCAATACGGCCTGCACCTTTTCATTCAACAAGGCATCGTCGTATTGCGGTCGGTGTATCAATTCGTACAGCTCCCGCAAAGGCTCGTCGGCGTTGATCAGCATCCACGAACTGCGCAAGTGGTGGAGCAGGTTATCCAATTCGGCCATATCTCTTTTTTTCGTGGGCTTCACGTAATTCCGCCATCTCTTTTTCGGTCTCGGTTATCAACCGCTCCAAGATCTCCTCGTTATTTCCGTAAGCAAGCAGCGGCGATAGCGTGATTTCCCGCTTTTGCTCCCTATTCTCGATGCAACAGGAGACTGCCTCTAACAGTTCCGTTGCGGAGAACGGTTTGAACAGGCAGCCGCTAAATCCGTTGGCGAGCAGTTCCTCTTCCGAACTGCTGTCCAATGCCGTTGCCACGACAATCGGAATACTCCGCGAGTTGCCGATTTCAGACGAGCGTAACAGTTCCAGCACCTCGTAGCCATTCATATCCGGCATCTTCAAATCGGTAATCAACAAGTCGTAATTCCGTTCCCGCATCATGTTCAGCAACTCACCCACATTGCGGCAGGTGTCGCATCCGATTTCGTATCGGGCCAACATATCCCGTGTCATCGTGCATTGTACCGCATCGTTATCCAACACCAGCACGGAGGCGTTGCGCAGGTATCGGGATATTGGAGAGGCTGGCGTTTCCCCGATAAATTCATCTTCCGCCTTTTTGAGCGGGATGCGTACCGTAAAATGGCTGCCGATTCCTACCACGCTCTCCAGAGAAACTTTACCTCCCATCAACTTTGCGAGGTCGCATACAATAGGCAACCCAAGCCCGAAGCCGTCTTGCGTGGCGGCATTAGTCAGGCGTTCAAAAGGATGGAAAATCTTTTTCTGCTGCGCTTCGGCAATTCCGAACCCCGTGTCCGAGACTTCGAGTGTGAACACTCCGTCCGAGTAACTCGTTTTCAATGAAACAGAACCCTTATCCGTAAATTTCACAGCATTGGACAGCAGATTACTCCCGATTCGGAGGATCATGTTCTTATCACCGACCACTACATCGGTTTCGCAAGCCTCGATGTGAAACGCAAGGTGTTTCTTCTCCGTCCTCGGCGTA